>Ga0302174_10000014_pt1 | contig 116911 bp, 118 predicted proteins | sample I_Fen_N3_2_FD_198789 | JGI IMG/M metagenome (GOLD analysis project Ga0302174, IMG submission 198789) | Peat permafrost microbial communities from Stordalen Mire near Abisko, Sweden - I_Fen_N3_2 | ecosystem: Environmental > Terrestrial > Soil > Wetlands > Permafrost | place: Sweden: Abisko... | reverse complement strand
TTCTTTTCGGTCACTTGATTGACTGCTTGGATTTTGAACTCTTCGGGATAACGCGGGTTGCTCATGGCACCTCCTGATTGGCCTCATTTTAAGGCATGGAGGTGTCTACGAAGCCCGGGGCGATTCAGAGCAGTGCCAATCATGTGCCTGATTGTAGTGGATGTGTGGATACCGATTGTAAGAGTCAAGGCATCATGACTGAGGGTTTCGACGCGTGCTACCTAGGAAATTGAATGGGTGACGTCGCCAAACGGTTACTCGAAGGTGTGTTAACCATACGCTTACTCAGTAGCGCCACCATCGTGCGGAGAACACAACGTGCAAAGCAACTGCCCTCCTACAAGGCGGCAAAAAGCTCCAGACCTCTCACAAGCTTTGTTAACTATTCAGCCGGACTTTGGATGCGACGAAGCTCACTCCACGTAACGGAGCCAAAGATGCGTCCGACCGGAGATCGCCTGCGCAACTTTGGAAACACGTCCCTGTAGGTTTTCATCGCTAGTGTTATAGAGCGCACAGAAGTCTTTGGCTACGACGTTAGCAAGTGATGTATCAGGCGGTTCAGCACGAATGAAGCCTATGTAAGAAGCACCTACGCCCATCAACTCATAGCCATGCGCTTCTGAAAAATGACGCGCAACGGCAAAGTTTTTCGCGGGATCCAGATCCGAAGTGAAATAGCCATTCGGAAAAGCCGCGAGTGCCTGGCAGGACTGCTGAACGGGTACCAAGAGCGCTGAAAGAGGCTGCTCTAGAAGAGAGATAGGGTTGTTCTGGTAACCGATCCACTCCTGGAGGGCCTGTTGATCTAGCGTCAAACCATGAGCGCAAGCTTCCTCGAAAGACGTGGCTGCAACCAGGTTCATGAAATTGCGAAGACAGATTGCGAACTCCGCTTTCGTAGTCGTATAGCCTATGTATTCACCATTCTCAAAGCACTCTGGAGGCAAGCCCGCTATGTCCTGCTCCGATGCATCGTCCATCCTTAAATTATTGCGCACATGTCCCGAGGTGTAGCGTGCTTGGTGCAGATCATCGAGCGAGAACAGGGGTTTAAAGCCTGGGTGCGCCTCAGCAATGTTACGACGAGCTTCGGTCAGATCGTCAAAGCTGGTAATCCCGCTCACGCCGTACTCATCGCATGTACCTACAGACGGATTATCACGCATGCCATTACCGCGAAATTCGATATCCATAAACCGTGGCCCGCTCCAGGTTGGTACTGAATTGAGTGAGTAATCCTAAGCATTCCAGGATCATCATTGAAGGTCTGCCGCCAAGCGACAATAAATCTTCCTGCCATCACATAGCAGCACGCTACGCTAACTTTGATGTTCGCACTTCAAGGTAATGTTGATGTCCGAAACTGGCCTACCATGCAATTTCTAATCGACTCAGGGAAGAAACTGATGACTACAGATCCGTTATGTCTAGTCTTTGTGCCAGCTCTGGCGGCAGTGCTGCAAGCAGCCGAGGATAAAAAGGGCAAGCCGCTTACCGAGATTGAGGTGTGTGAAATCCGAGACAGTTCCACCTGCATCGCTTTGCCTTTCAGCGCAGCGTTGGCAATGGAAGAAGATCGTGGTTATCCAGACCTCATCGCTGAGGACTGCTGGAATGAATGGCAACGTCAACGCTCCCAGTGATTTGCGCCTGTACCAAAACAATGCAGCCCTTGTGTGATCAGACAATCTTTCGACTGTAAGCAACCATTGCTTTCTGTCGGCCGCAAGACGTTGGTAGCAAACCGAGTACCTTCCCTATCTGCCAAAAGTGAGTCATGCCCTTATGACCGAAGGTTGGCAAAACGACGACTATTTCATCGTCTTCACGGAGGATGAGAGCTTAGCTGCCATGAAGGCCTACAGATTTGATCATCATCTGCCGGGGTACACGCTATTAGGAATAAGAGGATGGGACGACTTCATCGTCATCAACTCTTCCGGAGTAATGTTTACCATTCCAACGCTGCCACTCGATGCGTCCTATGCCGCGCCGTTTGCCCTTCCCCAGCAGATTTCCCTTGAGCCGGACGAGCATTTCGCTGGCAAGATCAAGTGGTATACGAAGCCCTTAGTCTTTGGGGGCGACCCGGCGGACAAAACAAATTTCGCATGGATCACTCACGAGCAACATGCTGAGCTTGTCACCTGGTGGAACGAACAATACAGGAGCGCCAAAACACAGAATTAGTGCAATTGCCCATAAAGCCGAAATCGCAACACATCCTCACGTGGCGTACTGAGGCACTCACGACTAGCCGATACCCTATTTTTTACCAGCGCTGCTGGGTGCTATCGATGAGTGTCCGCCTCCTCAGCCGGATAAAACTCGCCTTCCTTCCCCATCTTTTTCAGCCGTTCGCGCACCATCAACTCAACGTTGGCCCCTGCAGCTTGATCGTCAGGATTGACCACCTTCACGCAAAGACGTCGGACATTCTGATCGTGGGTGCCCTCGCTCATCATTTCGTGTGTGAAGACGTGTTCGCCACGCCATAGGCATAGCTGGGTATGCGCCCCGCCCAACCATATCTCATTGATTGATCCAAGGTCGGTGGTAGCCAGTTGATCGACGGTGATTGTCTTATCCATTGCGCTGTACCTTACCCGTGAGTAGACACAGGTAGACTTACAGGCATAGCGGGTCGTTCCAAGCGTCTGCAGCTCAACCGCGCCAATGGTGGAAAGTACGCCCCGGATCAACGTCGGACAATTGAAGGCGCAAGTACGAACAGACAAGGGGAATCCCATGACTGACCCGCCTGGTTTTACATGCAGATGGCCGCGCTTGGATAAATCTTAACCCACCCTCCCCTGTCCAATACTGCCAGCTCAATAATCAGCACAGCACGGAAGAAAAGCACTGGCTTCAGACGCATTCCGGCACAGTTCACGACGGCGTGCTGCCTATGGAACGACTGACAGCTATCGGCCAAAAGCGGTCAGTCGTCCCTACGAAATTTTGGACGATTCAGCGTGCTACCTGAGGGCAGTAGCTTGTTAAAGGAGTTGGGTAACATCTTCATCGGTGTCACGACTATGCACAGCTGTTATGAAAGTGATACACGAGCCTGTGCAAGATTATTAGCCGGAAGGCGAGCCCGCGCTGATGCCCGTCAGCACCAGAAAATAAGGAGATTGATCATGTGGCTCAAAAATGTGGCATTTGCGCTGTTGATTTGCCCCCTCGTCACCGCATGTTTCAGCGAGCCTTTTCAGCCCCCTACGGCTGATGCTGACTTATGGGAGAAGCCGGGAGCGAGCAGGAATGATGTCTTGGCGTCCATGCTAGCTTGCGGTGAGAAAAATGGCTCCGGCATCGATCCTAATGCCAGCTTCCAAGAGATGGCCCAGCGATTTGTATGTATGAAGCGTGCGGGCTATACCCGGCGTGACGGTTTCGACATCTGTGCATTGCACCCGAAGGAGCCGTTGAAGGCCTGTGAGTCGGCGCAATGAAGCCATAAAGGCGTCGAACGGTATTGAGGGAGTCGGCATTGAACTCTTTAGGGTGAATTGGCCCAAGTATTTATAGGTACATGCGACTGACTGCTTCCGACCCGAAGGCGACAATCAAGCTATGCGACCAAAGGGAGCGAACTTGAGCGTAGGGTTAGGGCTCCGAGTGCTCGGCATAGATTGCCATGGCCTTTTCGTAGCTGTCGGTGCTGAGGAAATCATTCTCGTATGCGCCCTGAACTTTTGTCTTGCCACCTTCGACCCCAGAGAGTGCAATTGCTAGAGCTAGTGAATTGTTGTGGCCGCACTCCTCGACGGGAAAACCACGTAGCAGGATATCCGCCACGTCCTTCAACATTGGAGGTGGCAGCTTCCCAAGGTAGTAAGCAGCAGCGGGCGGTGCGTCGCCTTGATAGTCTTTCTCGTCAATTGCGATCTCCGCCAGTTGCACGAGAAAACGGGTGCAGTTGGCGTGAGATAGAAAGAACAAGTCTGCTACTTGGGATGAGTGCCAGCAAAGAATAAGCAGTGCGCGAAGCATCTCTTCTGATTGGATGCCTTCATCGATGATGGTTTGCGCCCGAGCTTCCGTGATGTTGTGAAAGTCAGCCATGAAGAGCCTCAACGAATGATGAAAGATAGCATTTTAAACTGATCGATTGACCGCTACGGCGCTCATCTGCGAACGGCGGCTCATGGCCGATAGCTGCCCGTCACGAACGGCAGTAATCGGCCAAAAGCTGACGGTGGCTACAGGCAGAAATCGACCCACTGCAGCCGTCTAGATCAGATGTGATCTTTGTTGGAGCGGGCTTACCCGCAAAGAGGCTGCTTGAGCAACGCACATACTCTTCGAGCGATGTCATCTGCGCCATCGGGAATGTCCACTGAAATGCCTAAATAGTGTTCAAGGTGTAGGGTGAGCGTGTGTTCATCTACCAACAGATCCCAGTAGCGCTGGTCTTGGCCATTGAGCCTCTCTTTCCAGCAACCTCCCAGCCCTTGCTCAAGCACCCGGGCCACGTCCTCGAAAAGCGTCCAGTCGGCTTCTTCTGATACTTCAATCCTCACCATGCGTCACCTCACCACCAGAAGTCCCCCGATTCTGGTGGCTCCTGCGAATGGTCGCAATGGGTCGATATCTGCCGGTGACTACCGGCCAATATCAGACAAGAGGAGTAAAAATAAGCTGCCCGTTATTTCTATGCATACGACAGAATGTGACCTTCCCTTATGTTTTTAGGCCTTGGACACCATGGACGACTCTCGTTTCACACCCGAGCAGGTGGCGTTGCGATCTGGTAATGCTCAGGTGGATAAGGATGTGAGGCAATGGTTAGTGGGCCTTCCAATCGCTGAGAGACTCGATTTTTTAAAGCAACTGTGGCCACTGAACTTTCGGTACTCACTCAGACTACTCCAAGCGGCACAGCTACCTAGGCAGAAAAACGAATACATGTTCAGGCACTGGCTGCGTGCTGGCCATCACAATACGGCGCAAGAACTCATCAAGCGGTTTGAGCCGGTTCTCGGGGAAAGAAAATTCTGGCAGATTGCTTCGCAAGAGACACTTTCACCGACTATGCGCGAATTCATGAATTACTACGGCCTTGGACGCCTGGACTCACAAACCCAAGGAAAATAAACCTTGAGCCTTCTAGAAAATCTGTTTTTGGCGCACCCGGATACTGACGCCATTGGTGCTGACTGTTCTCCGCTGGGTTGATTCCTCCTCTTAGTGCTAGGGCAAAAAACGACCATTAATCGGGGGAGAAGATGAACGAAGAATTCAGCTATGTCTGGCTATTACCGTTGCTTGAGAAACCTTTCGAAACGGCTGCACTCGATTTGCCAGATGCGGCAAGTGCTCTTAGCAAAAAATATACGCTACCTGCCGACATTGCGTTGCAGCCGCTGGTGATCACAGCCTTGACGTCGCATTCCGAATATTGGTCGGGACTGGCGCTTAAATGGTTGGAGGATGGTTTTCCTGTAGACATTGCGCTGACCGAGCTCTTGGCTCATTGCGCCGAGGACAAAACGCGGTCTCAGTCTTGCCGTCATAGAGCACGCAGGATTGTTGGCAGGTAAAATCATGGGGCTAAATCCTATGTCTGGCTGTTATCGGCCAGAACCGGTCGACTCGCTCTGGCTTTTTTGCCGCTTTCAAGCACTGGTGTAAGTCAGATTAGGGTAGCTATTGTCCTCACCTTTAACCTATCGAAAGGCAAGAAATCTGGTCATTGCTATCTAAGTAATACATCCCATCTAGGAAGCCAACCATCGGCGTAAGCCCGAGCAATGGTTCAGACTTAAATGTGATAGGGAAAGAAATCCGTTTCGCTTCATTTGAGGCTTCATCCCAGGAGGGTTTAACAATTCCTCCCCAGAACGAGACAGCTGTGCCGTCATTGAGGAACAGAGTGGGTTGTCGATGGCCAATATGTTCAACCAGACTCCAGTGCACGTACCCCAGATAGCGAGTGCCATCGGCATCGCAAAATTCGGCTCGCACGATCATCGCCAAGCCTACTTCCTCAACACAAGGTCGGACTGTGCATTCATCTTCAACGGACTCGTCCATCGGAAAGCACCATACCCCAACATCGTGCAGATCGTTTTCTGTCAGTTCCCAAATCTGCTTGTCGCGCACCTCACGCCTCCTTGTACGTTGATTAAGATCCTGCACAGTGCAGGTGCCAGCTTTGTCCTTCAACAAGCTAAAGAGGTCAGGGCTGTTGTTTTAGTCTAAGCGTTCGGCTTGAAGCGGGCGCTAGGGCTACAACTGATTGTGCCGTTTTGACCGTACGTACTTAGCCGAAAGGTTGCTGAACGTCCGCCATGGGTCGAAAGTCGTCAATCGCGAAGCGCAGCTATTGGCCGGGAGCTGCGGTACGCAACTGAAAGCTTCCGGCCCAAAAAAGCGGCTCCAAATCGCCGAATGAAGGCTAAGAAACCTGATCACCTATCACTATGATGGGTGCTCCGAAGGTTACATCAGATAGCCGAGTAGCCTCAGCTAATGCCCGTAAAGGGGCAGGCAAATCGAAAAGTGTCAGTGGATTCAGTGGGCGGCATTGCAGCTCATAAGCGCACCAGCGGCTCTACATCGGTAGTGGTCGAACGTCGGTCGCCCCAGATGGCATTCGAAACCAGCCTCTTCAAGGGCGGCTTTCGCGAGCCGAGCCGCCGGGGGGGGCTCGGCCCTTCGGGCATTCATCCTTCACACCTACGGGCTTCGGCATGCGCGCACCGCTTGCGATGGAACGCGCCAGTCCTCGTTAATCTGTAACCTGCGGGCAAGGGTTAAAAACCTCGGTTACGTCGAGTGTTGTATGCCACGGGATGGCAGTGCCTGACACCATTCCGCCTACGGTTTGCTTTCGACCCGACTTGCGCACATATCCGCCATCCGTCCCAGTGAAGACGTGCTGCCCTGGCTTCGTCAGATAATCAAAGAAACTGACTTTCACAGGCACATTCATTTGCCCACCCGGCGTAATGACGGCGAGCATGATCGCTCGGTCTTTGGTGAATACAACGAACGGTTCGACTCCAGTGCGACCACCAACTGTCTTCACGCACTGCACTTGTTCTGGGAGGATGCGTGCGGTTTCAGTGTAGGTGTGGTTGTTGTAGAGGCTGAGGATCAGGCCTTTGCTGGTCAACACTCCCAGGCCTTGAGTGGCCCTGCAGCTGCCTTCGCTTCCATATGGGAACAAGCACCAGTTAGTTTCCGATACGGCTTGAATATCCGATGGTGCAATTTTCAGATCGCGCTGGATTTGGGCTTTTGATTCCGGCGTGTCGTAAGGGATCATGACGCATCCACCGACTGTCACTGCTGCGATGAGGCCTATGGCCGCAGCTACGTTTTGAACTGATGATTTGAAGGTGTTCATTGTTCGCTCTCCTTGCTGTATTACCACCACTGGAAGGCTGTGGCGATTTTGGTAGCGAACCTTACGGCATGGGCGGCAAGCAGTCATCCTCGTGCTGATAGCTGGATCGGTAGATGACTTGACTGGACGCTTACCTATTTCTGACCGATTGCTGCACCCTGGCAAAATCGTACGCAATACCTTGCTTAAACAGCCAGCAACTCAACGCTCGAGCCTGTCGTCACTCTCCTCCGACATTTTGGTACTCGCTTTCATAGCAGATAGCGTCGGCTTGGCAGCAGCGATGACAAGTCGCCATTGAGGGAGCGTAATTGCCGCAGCATCGTTCTCTATAGGTTCAGGTGTTGCTTCGCAAAAATCCTCGATGGCTGCGCTTACATTTACCAAAAAAACGCTCTGCATTGGAGTGAACCCCTGATCGACGAAGTATTCTTTTGGCGACGGAGTTGGCACCCAATCTTCCCATGAATTGATTAACTCATTCATACCACACCGAGGTGGCTCATTCTCGCACTCAATCAGCCACTCAAGTAGCTCGACAATTCGATTTCGTATTCGTTGGTAGACAAGCTGTCTGGTCATAATTTCACGTCTGGTTGAATCGTCATCCGCCCCTAATGAGGACAATTTTAGCCTTAATCCAGTGCCCGCCCCTGGTCAAAAACGGGCCTAACCTATGAGGCCGTCAGCTCAGTTGAACAGGCCGAGATATGTGATGGTTGCAGTGCTCTCCGGCAAGCGCACCAGCGGCTCTACTTGGGTAGAAGTCGAACGACGGTCACCCCAGATGGCATTCGAACCCACCATTATAAAATGCGTGAACTCTCCTACCCTAGAGCTGACCAACGCTCTCTCGGACTGACTGCGGATTTGCGCTATGACGTCTTGTGGGGTGCCGGCAAGCTCAACGAAATCTGAATCCATAGAGAACCCCAGCTCCTCCGCTAGACGCCAGGTTGGATTGCGGTCTTCCCACGAAATGTACTCGGCTTCGCTTACGCTTTCAGGGGGCTCTGGCTCCCACTGCTCAAACACAAATTTCTTCGCCTCGGATTCAGTGGCGAAATTGGCACCGAAGAGATGGAAGGGCCAGCAGCCATCTTGCATGACACGATCTCGATTGTTGATGAGTCGTCAGGATCGTAACTGATTACAATCGGAGGAGCAGCTTGTCAGGGAAGCCCGACGGGAAAAGATGCTCACAATCCGACCTCGTCCTCATCGTTGTACCAAGGTTGAAATCTGCCCGTCCGTCCAGGTGCAATATAGGCTGCCCTTCAAGCGTCCGAGAGTAGCGATCTGACGCGTAGGGTGATATCACTGGAGTATCATCATTCTCTGTGACACCGCCGCACTGCATTGAAGGACTTCGCGATGCATCAAGTTATCAGCGCCGCTTACTACCGACCTGGATTCGCCAGGAGCGCTTGCGCATGGTTAGTGATTGACGGTATTGGAATTGAGCAATGGCTGTCCACTCATCTCGAATGGTCAGACCTCGCAAGCCTTGGTCTTTCTCTGATCTGGCTTATCGACGAAGACGAAGACGCTCTTGCGAACCGTCGCATCATCCCGGCGGAGGATGGAAGCTCCACAATCGTGCCGTTGCTGGTCTGTAGCGATGACATGAATTTCGACTGTATCGTCTTGGTCGCTGAGCAGGTAATCGAGGCTGACACCGTACACTGGCGGCGCTTCGGTCGAAGTATTTCGGACAAACTGGAAGTTGGAATCTCGACAAAATGGATCGCCGAGAGCAAGCCGGTAAGCTTCGCATTGGAGGCCTTCCAAAACGCATTAGAGCAGTTCACTCAGTTGTCGAAGACGAAGCCAGACAACCATTGCGATGAGCCCTTAAGCCCTCAATAGCCTAGCTTACGTTGCATCATTTTTATCGCTATCAGGCCCACTACCACGTTGAAATGTTGTGACCACGTAGCCCGAATTCACAGTGGGTATACATGCTTCCAGAGGACACGCTGGAGCAGCCATCCTAGTAGAATTCGTCGAGCTGATTACCGCCCCCTTTGAGATGTTCTATGAGCTCTGAATTAACTGAAGAAGAAATGCGTAGTGCCCTATTCGGTACGCCTCAGCCCGAAGACCAGGTGTCTGCGCCTCAAGTACAGGAGCCTGAGCCAGAAATGGTACCTACAAAGCCAGCAGAAGCTCCCCAAGTGAAGAAGAAAGTGGCGAAAGCATTTACGCCAAGGCTGAGGGTCACGTTACGTGTTGGAAACGAGTTTGAAGGGAAAATGATCGAATTGATTCACGAGGCTGATACGTTGAGCTCGTTGCTTGCTGAGCAAGAGGCTGTGAAGGCTGCTAGGAAGAAGTACAAGTACGTGGATGTCGTATCGGTTAAATCGATGTAGACGACGCAACTGGGCCGATGAGCTCTCTATCTCTAACGAGCGCCCTCCTTGGCTCTGCTCTCTATCTGCATCAACTCGGTGGCGTTGTCGACGAACAGCCCGTCACTTGTGGGTAAGTCTGGCAAACAAGCATAATTTTATTTTTGGGCTCAAAGCCATGATCAATCATGCAGCGTTGCACTTCTGCAGTGCGCCCGATGCTGGCGACGTCCAGATTCGACCCAAGTGGTTTCGCATAGCCGCACGCATACATCACTGGCAGGGCTTCACTATCATTGGCTACCTCGAATTCGAAATGGCGTGATGCTCCCGCTTTACGCCATGAGACCTGCATACGTTCATCCCGACCAGAATTAGGCTTGATTGGATGAAATGCTTCATCTTCTACAAACGGCAACGCTTCAAGCTGCGACAAACTAAGCGGACGACCCTGCCTTTTTTCGACGCAGGCTGGCATATTCTCCATTATTTCACAGTATTCAAAGCCGTCCTTGCGGGTAAAACCGAGGCGCTGCATACATTGAAAGTGAATTATCTGTTCGTTTATTGGGAAATGGTTTTGTGGCCCTGCCACAGGGTCGCCACATTCTGCCATTGCGGCTCTTACACCATCTACAGATGTCGAAGTGCGTTCCCATCGGGTGAATTCCGGTGATGGGGGGCAGCCGGTGAGTAAAAGTACCGATGAGATCAGGACTGGGATTGTAATGATCTGAGATTTGCTGAACATATTTTGTCCTTAATTTATGTCAGGCCACCCGAATGGTGTCCAACTCTTCGGGGCGAATAATCCCACCATATGACTCCTACAGTACCAGCCGCTACCTGGGCGGTCTCAGGTATGCCGGGTGTCAAAACTGGTGATTGATCTAGGCGATGTCCGTTCTTGATGAAAGCTGACGGGAACTACTCATGGACAGGCAGGACAACGCTCCAGTTGCCGTCCATCAACATCTACAGCCAACGGGATGTACGACTCAGGTTGATCATTCATCGACGTCTGACGCCCCTGAGAGCGGCTTAACCAATTCTGGGCCCTGATTACGAACACTACCCACAGCCTTGCTCACCTTATACCAATGAAAATCGGTGGAAGGCCGGCAGTGTTTCATCGCGATTTCCCGCGCGCGTTCAGGGGAAGTATCTGAGGCGATCCATTCGCGGGCGTGCTCAGGGGCCAAAACCAGCGGTTTCCGATCATGGATATCTACCATCCCTTGATCACTGGCGGCGGTGATGATGACGAAGCCGTCGCGAGGGTCTGGCTCCAAGCCCTGGTGAACCTCAGCTAAACCAGCGAAGAACATCGGAGCGTGCTCCCTCAGGGTTATGAAGTAAGGCTGCTTTTTCTTTGGATCAGCCGGATCTTTGACCCACTCAAACCACCCGTTCGCCGGTGCAAGGACGCGACCGTTTGGCCAGAGCTGATTGAAAAACTTCCCTGTCACGAGTGTTTCAACCCTGGCATTTATCGGATCAGGACGCTTTCCTTTCGCCCAAAATGGCGACCATCCCCATTTCACCTTATCAATGCTCAGCTTTTCGTCTTCGGGCCGAATAATTTCCACGCGGGTCGAGGGTGCGACGTTGTATCGCTCCACTGGCCAAAGATCGTAGCCGTTGATCACCAACTGCTCTGGCGCGAGCTCCTTCAGATAGTGATCCATCGATTCGTAGATCGAGTAGCGTCCGCACATGCTGTCACCCGTCGAATAGTGATGCTTATGAGATTGACCGCAAGCGAAGCAAATCGTTAACTGTATATACGTACAGTCTACAACTTTAAGGCTTGCATCATGAGCATCACCATCCTCGGCCCACTCGCTACTGGCGGTAAGAAGCTGCCCCTTTATTCATCCAAGGTGCCGGCGGGCTTCCCCTCCCCTGCGGCTGATCACATCGAAAAGCACATCTCCCTTGATGAGCTGTTCGATATTCGAGCCCCGCACGTGTACCTGGTGAGAATCGATGGGGACAGCATGCAGGGCGCAGGAATCTATTCAGGGGATCTGGTGGTGGTTGATCGGAGCATCGATGCGGTCAGCGGCGATATAGTCATCGCAGCACTCAACTCCGAGCCCTTCTGCAAGCGTCTGCTTTTGCGCGAGAACGCCGTGATGCTGTTGTCAGAGAATTCAAAGTACCCGGCAAGGCATGTGATGGAGGGCGATGATCTGGTGATCTGGGGTGTAGTGAAATACAGCGTGCGCGATCATGACAACACGTGAGCCCGTCTTTGCCCTGATTGACTGCAACAGCTTCTACGCGAGCTGCGAACGAGTGTTCAGACCCGACCTGGCAAAGACACCTATCGTGGTGTTGTCCAACAACGACGGCTGTGTGATTGCGCGCAGCTACGACGCCAAACCCTTTGTGAAAATGGGCCAGCCGTACTTCCAGATCAAAGACCATCTACGCCGGCATGGAATCGTGGCCTTCAGCAGTAATTACGCTTTATACGGCGACATGAGCGAACGGGTCATGACGATCATCGAATCGATGGTGCCAGCGCTCGAGGTCTACAGCATCGATGAAGCGTTTGCCGATCTCACTGGCCTCCCAGGCGATCTATCTGCCTTTGGGCGGCATATGCGTTCCACTCTTTTCAAGCGCACAGGCATTCCTGTCGGTGTAGGCATCGCACGCACCAAGACACTGGCCAAGCTCGCCAACCATACCGCCAAGCGACTGCTGGACATCACTGGTGGTGTGGTAGATCTGTGCGACCCTTTCAAACGGGACTGGACGCTGCGCAACACCGATGTTGGAGAAGTCTGGGGAGTCGGCAGGCGCATGAAGGCACACCTGGAAACGATGGGCATCAAGACCGCCATGGACTTGGCGAAAGCCGATCCGTGGATGCTTCGCCAGAAATTCAGTGTGGTGATCGAGAAGACTGCTCGCGAGCTTGCCGGCACTTCATGTCTGGAACTGGGTGAAGCAGACCCACCCAAGCAAGAGATTTGCTGTAGCAGGATGTTCGGCACCCGACTCACGCAGATCCAGCCGATCAAGGAGGCCGTTGCTACCTACACCCAGCGTGCGGCAGAAAAGCTCAGAGCGCAAAACTCGCTGTGCAAGAAGATCCGCGTGAGTATCAGGACAGGCATGTTCAATCCCGAAGAAGCGAAGTACGCGAACGGCGCACTCGTCGAACTCCCCTACCCCACAAACGACGTTCGACTCATGACCAAGGCTGCGACTGAAGCCGTCAATCGCCTCTTCCGACCAGGCTTCAAGTACAGCAAGGCGGAGGTTCTGCTGATGGATCTACGACAGCCAGGGGAATTCACCGATGATCTGTTCGCGCAATCGCAGCCGGTGATGGCAGACAAGATCATGAGCGTTCTGGATGAGATTAATGGCCGCTGGGGAAAAGGGGTTCTCAGGGTGGCCAGTGTGCCTGTCGCACCTAGTTGGGCGATGCGTCGAGAGCTGATGAGTCAGAGCTACACGACCAAGGTAAATGAGCTGTGGACGGTGAGAGCACGATAACGTCGCCACAATAAGCAATTGCGGCTTAAATAGCGCCCTAGTGATGACGGCTTTCGGCAGAAGCGGACGGTCGCGACTGACCGCTTTCGACCCAAAGCTGCCGGTGGAGACTGGCAAAAGCCGGCCAAAAGCTCTCGGCAGGCATTAACAAAATATCTCCTAAATACTGTCTGCCAAGCATATTTTTGACGCGACATTTCGTATATAAATAAGTCAGACAGTTTTTTTAATAACGGATTATCAATGAAAGATGATTTTGATTTCTCTAGCAAATTTGAGTACGACGTAGAAGTTTATGATGACGACCAAGGCGTCATAGGTCAGGGACAGCTTTCATTTGGCGACGGAACGTTGATTCGCATACAGTTTGATTTGACGCAATACTATGAAGCTCCGCAACGTGAGTTCTCGATTCTTAAGGCAAAAGCAAAAGACGGGCAGAAGCTCACGCTACTCAATTGCGAGCTTGAAAGGTATTCGCTATACGCGGACTTTGTCGTACTTGGCGACATCAAATCTGAAATCACCTATTTTCATATAAAATATGGAGATGCATCTGATTGGTTTTTGCGTGGACAATATGTTACCGGCCAAATTGGCGAAAATATTAGCTGGAAAAACCAGGTGCCTCAGCTATCGGTAAGCGTCAATACGACGGATGAGAACTTCTCTTTAAAGACCGACACAATTGGTAGTCTAACTAAGCGTGGCGAAGACCATGTAATACATGAACATACGCGCTTTATTTTTGAGCGGACGGATGGTGGATTTTCAGTAAAGGAGGTAAAAGAGAAATCGTTTGAATTATCTACTTTATTGTCTATATTAACTGCCAATGCTATTTCTATTGCAAATGTATGGGTTGGATGTGGTGCGAGCTACGCTATGCCTATTTACTTTTCGGCGTTTAGAAAAGTAGGCCGAGAATCTTCAAGAGGCGAGTTTTGGCTAAGCTGCTTAGCTCAAAGACACTCATTAGATGATAAATGGCAGTCGGTGTTTGATCGATACTACGCATCCAATTACAGGAAGACGTCGTGGGTTCGCCTTGCCGGCATGCAACGTTATGAGGGGTTTTGGGAGTTCAAAATTCTTGGCTATGTAAGTTTGCTTGACGAGTACGTTAGCTCCTATGCAGCAATGGCTAATCAGAAAGCTACCAAAGCTGAAAGCAAGCGGGTAACTAAATTTGTAGAGCAGTTAAAGTTACTAAAGCACCCTTTAAATGATGCGCAATTTGAAGATATAGAATCTCTCGTCGGAACAGTTTTTTTGATGTCGCGTGATCTGACATTCAGAGAAAAATACGACTACGCGATAGGATTAACAGACAGGGATATTCTAAAAGTTATAAATTTGACAGATGATGACTTTTCATTGATAAAAAGGATTAGAGATAAAGTTGCGCATGGTGACACCCCAGACTTAGCTGATACCTCATACCAAGAAATTCATTTTATTGTTGAGAAGATCGCACTGTTGATGACCTACTGGGCACATGTCGATCTCGGATTTTCACCTTCTGAATTCTCCACCGCTTTGATGCGCACTCATAATTACCTTCGCTTTAATCCTAAGCTAGATAAAATCTATTTAGAACGCATAACCAACTCGGCACAATTTATTCCCGTTTCGGAAGAGCTTTTTGTGAAATTCGCATCCGGTGACGGCCCCATTATTAATGCTTGTTTTACTCAAAGTTTGAACGGTGAGCTAACATACTCTGAAGAATACAAAGCGATGTACGAAGCATGGATTAAAGATCGATCTCGGGCGAGCAATAAAATTATCGACGCCTTTGGAGTCGCGCCGGAAAGATTCAGCGCCGTGGGGAGTCTGTATTTAGAGCATGGAGATGAAATAAAAGAACTACATGGGGCATACATCATTAGAGATGTTTGATTTAATATTTTCGCCAATTTGGGTGGCAGCTCAAATCGATCAAACAACTGATCGCTTCGGCTAGGGGCATCCCGACGCAAAATGAATGTCTCTTTATGGCCGAAAGCAGACACTCATAAAACAACCGCTTTCTGCATAAGCAGGCGTCCCTGCCCGCAGTCGCTGCCGTTATACTCGGGCATGGAAACGTCGCCACTGAAAGGGTGAAAGCTTCTCCCACTCCCGAAAAGCGCGATGGAAAGAGTTGGCGTCCTCGTAACCGAGCAGATACGCCACCTCCTTCAGCTCGAGGCTCGGATCAGACAGCAGGTGCAATCCCACTTGGCGACGTGCCTCGTTGAGCAGAGCGCTGAACGTTGTCCCCTCGGACGCTAATCGTCGTTGCAACGTGCGCTCGCTCTGCAAGAGTTCTCGGGCGAGGGATTGCAAACTGGGCCGTCCGCCCGCCAGTGCGCGTTTCAGGACTTCGATGACCTGCTCACAGAACCCTACTGGCGCTTCAATCGCGTGAATTGCGGCGGCGAGTCCGGGGGTCATCATGTGCAGCACTTCCGGATTGTGCTCAAGAAAAGGCAGGCCGATGTCAGTGGTTCGAAGGATCAGTTCGTCACGAGCAGCGCCGTAGAGAATGGGGCAGGCGAAATAAGTCGAGTGAGTTTCCAGCGTTTGCTTGGGCCGTCTCAAGCTCAATGACAGAGGCTCAATGTGTTTACCGGTGCCTCGTCGTCCGAGTTCCAGTGCCAAGGCAAAACACGCCTCGACGGAAAGATAAGGCGCCGGCCCCGTGCCGGAAGGCCACTGAATTGTGAGTGAAAGGGTGCCCTCGCGCTCGTCGATGCAGAGTTTGTCGGGGCTGCATAGACGCTGGAAGCGCGCCAACCGCGCGAGGCCGTCACGAAAGTCAGCCGCATATAACGCAGTGAGGAACGCCAGTTTGTGTTTCGCGCTGGGCGTGTCACGAACCATCTTTATCGCGAAGGCAGGGTCTGCCGAAAGCATCTCAATGGCGTTCCAGACGGCAAACAGTTGCTGCGTGCTGACAAAGGCAGACTCGTTCAGGTGAAGATCCTGGGGCAGTTGAGCGTGCTGCTGAATCAACGTGGGATCCACTCCCAGTTGCTCAATCGATTGCCAGAACACCTTGGGCAATTTACACCGCTCGGCGCTGGGGTGAACGTACGACATTTCTAAGCTCCGAACTGCAGGAGAGCGGCAATGCGTAATGCAACGCGCTGCAAATGGCGCGTTCCGCAAGTATTCTGGCGTAAACCGCCCACGGCCTGATGCAACTTCGCTCTTACCATTGTCGTCAACAAACCGAGCCAAAAGGAGCTCACGATGACAATGACTTTCTACACCAACCCCAATTCACGCGGACGCATGGTGCGCTGGATGCTCGAAGAAATCGGCTGTGCCTATGAGACGGTGATTATGGATTACCATTCGATCAGTCAGGCTGACCGTTGGGGTGGTGCTGCGCTGGCTGTGCCGACGGTGGCCGACGCTGATGATTCACGCGTTGGTTTTTTTCGCGACGTGAACCCGATGGGAAAGATCCCTGCGCTTGTGCATAACGGGCAAACCATAACAGAAACCGCCGCCATCTGTGCGTACCTGGCTGATACGTTTCCTGAAGCCGGGCTGGCTCCTGGGGCTGCCAATCGAGCGGCCTATTATCGTTGGCTGTTTTTTGCTGCGGGGCCTCTGGAGCAGGCGGTGACTAACCACCGCGCCGGTTTCAACCCACCCCCGGAACAGGAGTTTTTCTTTGGCTACGGGAGCTACGAGCGTACCGTGGATCAGCTTGAGCGCGCGGTGCTGGCGCATCCATTTATTGCCGGTGAACACTTCACCGCTGCGGACGTTTATGTTGGCTCCCACATCGGCTGGGGGCTAGGCTTGCAAACCTTGCCGCCCAGAGCTGCGTTCCTCGCATACGCCGAAAAATTAACGAGCCGCGACGCCTTTAAACGTGCGGTGGCGAAGGATCAAGAGTTGCTGGGTGCCGCCTGACCCTTATGGTCGAGAGTCGCAAATCGCGACGGGTTGCTATCGACCTCAGCGGCATGGTGCCCGAAGTGCACGCCATAAACTTTTCAGAAGATTCAGAGAGGCTTAGTAATGTCGATCAACCGACTCGACTTCACCACACGCTTGCTGATCGACGCAGGCATCGGAAAGGGCATGCGAATCCTCGACGTGGGCTGCGGCTCGGGTGATGTCTCTTTTCTATTGTGTGATCTGCTGGGTGGCGGCGGAGAGGTCATCGGTGTTGATCATGACGCACATGTCATTGCCATTGCCCGCCAGCGCGCCGTAGCGCATGACCATCCTTCACCGATATTTATAGAGCGCGGACTCCAGGAACTGCAGGATTCTGTCGGTACTTTTGATGCTATCGTCGGGAGGCGCATCCTCATGTATCAAAAGGATGCGGTGGCGACGATTCGAGCGCTGTCGAAGTGCTTGCGTCCCGGTGGAGTCATGGTTTTTCAAGAGCACGATACGACGATGGCGCCTGCGAGCCTGGATCCTTTCCCTCTGCATAAAAAAGCGCAATGCTGGATACAAGAAATGATCGCTCGTGAAGGTGCGGATTTACACATCGGTTTCAATCTACACCGCATTTTCACCCAAGCCGGTTTGACCGTTGAAAGCGTGCGCGCTGAATGCTTGGTACAAACACCTGATACAGCCTACGGCCTTGGCGGCATTGTTCGAGCGTGCTTGCCGCGAATCATTGCGTTAGGGGTCGCCAGTGCAGAAGAGGTCGAAATTGAAACGTTGCAAGAGCGTCTCGATCAGGAGCGTTCAGCCTCTTCAGGTGTATACGTTGGCGATGTAATGTTCGGGAGCTGGGCACGAAAAGTTTGATGCCTCCGAATGACGTGGGAACGTGTTGTACGAATGCCTGCCTTCGGCCGAAGGCAGTCACCTGCGGGTGTGAACAATCGGCCATTAGCAGACATCGATATCCCAGAAGTTAGGCGCTCCTTTTCATCCGCTCGCGGTATTTGCTACTTGTAACCACATCATAATCGGCGTGATTATCTTTGTTCAAAAGTGCCTCCGATAGCGTGTATTGAAGTCGACCCTTCGCGCCAGCGCCTACACAAACCAGCCAATAACAAGCGATATAGTATGCGCATGATAGCTTCAGCTCAGTTATCAGCGTTCCGAGAGTCTGCTTTGAACACACCAAACCCACATGCCGATTTCAACACTCTCATCAACGCCCCGAAATTTTCCGATGACCCCGTTGGGCACCGGCAGAAAAAGCGGTAGCAGATCATCGCTGAAGACATCTACAAAAGCACATCCAAAGAGGCATTGCTCCAAGGCAGAGGCAGAGCCGAAGGCTATATCGATGGCCTAGTGGACGCGGGGCATTTGTCGACGAGAGACACCGAGCGCGACTATCTCATGTTGAGTATCGTCCAGCTGCGGCGTGAGTTTTTGCAGAAACTGCTGAACGAGTATCGTCACTGAGCGAATGCGAGCAGTGAATCCGTCCGACGGCAAAAATGGTCATCACAAGATAGAGGCAGCCGCTGCATTTGTGAACGGACGCGGTGCGTCAGTCGTCTCCCCAAGGGTCGAATTTGTCCCCATACCTAGCGTGTAAAGCACGATTGCGTTCGATCCTCCAGATCCACGGATCGTAGTCCTCAGGCAACGCGGCGAGCCTAGCGCTGATGATCATTTGCACTGATTCGTCACGCAGTAACCTACTGGTCAGCTCGCGATATTCGCCACGCGTAACCACACCATAAAAGGCGTGATTGTCTTTGACGTATAGGTCAGTCATTCCCACCCGCATATGGCCATACTTTTGTACGTCATCCGGGTAGATGTCCTCTAGACTGAGGTGCCCCATATCGAACTCCAGGTTTCAAAGACTCCATCGAAAGCCTGCGCAATCATTGAATTCGTTCCTTCGCGCCAGCGCCTACGTAAGCCAGCGAACAGCAGGCCGTTAAATGTGCGCATGATAACCTCGGTACAGATATCACTGTTCTGAGAACCCGCTTTGAACACACCAGACGCATGTGCCGATTTCAATACCCTGATCAACGCCCCAAAGTTTTCGGACGACCCAGTCGGGCAGCACCAAAAGAAACGTTGGCGACTGCTGGCTGAAGACATTTACCACAGCACCACAATAGAGACACTGCTCGAAGCGAGAGGCAAAGCAGAAGGCTACATCCATGGCCTTGTGGATGCCGGGCACCTCTCGACCAAAGACTACGAGCGAGATTACCTAATTATGTGCATCGCTCAAAGGCGGCGTGAATTCCTGCGCAGATTGCTGAGCGAATACGGTTACTGAAGCAATAAACTCATGTTTTGCAGCAATGCAAAGAGTCTCGAGAAGTGTTTTACGTCCTCATCAATACTCTCAGTTTGAACCGTAGCTCCTCCTGGGTCAGCACTGAGCTAAGACCCAGGTCAGGTTCAGTCCGGATCAGCCGCCGATCGTGCCCCGGCCAGCTTGCAAAAGGATCGTCATCCAAGGCGATCCAATTCGTCAGGCCGGCCCTGGTTACCGCAGCACGGATCTGCTGATAGCGGCTGTGCATGTCGTAGCCCTCAAACGGAGCCTTGGGCATCCTTGAGTGCCATGTACTGCTCACGGTGAGAGCCTGCAACTCTGGCGGTAAGGCAGCGCGTGCACGGCAGTAACCGAGGATGCGCACCCAGCTTGTCGATAAGCTGATTTTGACCTTAGGAAATTCCTTCAGTATCTCTACAAGGATTCCGGCATGCATCATGAGGTGTCCGGGTGCACGCAACACCAAACCACTCGGGGTACGGTAAACGTCATCTGGGTGCAGCACTCCATCAAAATCGAGAAATAGAACTCGATCATTCGGCGCCAGCCGGCTGCTTGTCTGGCAGTTCGAATCAAGCATGGTAAAGATCTCTCAAAGCCGGCCTTCCTGGAAATTAGCTGCTTACCGTGGAGGGCACTGCCGTAGGCACTCAATCAACTCCGTCAGTAGCTCGTCAAGACTAACTAGGCCATCCGCATATCGCTGCATCTCAGCAAGGTGCGAAGAGGAAGGCCTCACACCATCGAGTACCTGACAAGCAAGAACCTCAGCCACTGCCTTGCGACGTCGTTCGCGCTCGAAATCATCGGTCTCCACGTGCCACCTCTCCTTCGCCTACAAAGCCTCCACCACAGGGGAAGCCTTGCTATGAAGCGCTTACTTAAACGCCTTACTGAAGCGCTGAGAAAGCGTCGCAGCATCGATCACCGCCCAGCTTTCCGGTTGGCTACTTTTTCGAATAAAGTTGATCGCACATCCAACCATGAACACGCCAGCAGCGACTCCTTCCCAAGCCGCAGCCTTAGACGTCGCCGGAACGAGATAACTCGGGCTGACGCTACCCGTTATGAGGTGGATCGGATAAGGAGAAATGAAGCAACCAGCAACGGCCACCGCTATCATCAAGGGTACCGCTGCAACTAGCATTAGAACCGGTACTTTGATCTGGTACTGCGTCGCCGCGACAAGCTTGCCGCTCGAACCCTTTACTGCGTAGATGATGGCTTTGTTCTCAGTCTTGTCTTTTTTCTTCGTGAAGATGCCGTACAGGGTCACTCGTTCCCCAGGCTCAATCTCTTCAAAAATCTTTCCTGGCAGCAAAACATTCGGCAATACCTGCCCATCGATAACGATGTGCGCGGTCACAGTCCCCTGCTCAGTAGCAATCACTCGTGGCTTCTCGATCACTCCAGTGACCTGCCGGCAATCAAATCGAATCAAAACGTGCTCCTGCAATTTTTAAAGGCGTAGTCATTCGCACTGCCTGAATGGCAGCGTGGGTAAAAGTATTGAGTCAGTTACGCTCGAAACGAAAAAACGGTACTAAGTGCTGCTGGCTTCCTTACACCATCACCAAGCAATAGGTAGACAGTGCTTTTGGTTTCAAACATGCACGGGTGGTCATGCGAAACTCCGAAATTGGTGCGCACCCAGTGGCCGGGAGAAAAACGTCGGCGGCTGTCCAGGACGACCTCATTGGAGTAGACAGCATTTGGTAGCAGCCCCATTGATGCGAGTCGATCCTGCTCCGCCTGAGTGAGCTGGAGATCAGCGATGATCCATTGCTTCACTAGGCAGAAAGGTTTCCCCGGAAAAGTCTTCTCGGCAAGCCCTATTATTTCTTCTTGCGCGCCATGCCAACCATGAACGACTTCCCCACTTCCGTAAAAAAACTGAGCAATCTCATCAAGTGTTACTGACATGGCGCCTCCAGTGTTTGAACCATCATGTGCGTGCACTGGTGTAGATATGGCCCGTTCCGGTGATGAACTCGTAGACCGGGTTTGCCTCGGTGCCCGCCTGGATGCGAATTTCAGAGAGAAGCTCCATTGCGTATGACCCTTGCTCGCACTTTGTGGGTGGAAGTATGAGATGGATATTCGTCACGATCAGGATTTCGCCCTGCTCCGCTGCGCGCATCATCTGAACGGTTTCCACATCCGTAACTAGGTGAGCAACCGGACTAAAGCCACCATCCTCTAATCCCATTCCCTCAATCAGAAACGAGTACTCGCACCGACTGATATCGACCGACTTCCAGAGCATTCGAACACTGTCCGGAGTTCTAAATTGCCCCTGCAAATTGCTGCTATTGGTTACAAACACTGCGGATAAACCCTATTTCAAACCCTGCCAAGCTCTGAAGAAGCTCAGCGTAGGCGGCCTTCGATTGACCCTGCTCATGCTTCTGGCAACCGGATAGGGATGCTGCCGAAAGGCACGCGATTCCTTGGCGCTATGCATCCTGTTGAATGGCCATCATAAGCAAATATCCCACCATTAACAATTAGAGATATTTGGTGGGCCAGCGCGAGTATGGCTCTATCCTTCATTTTGAGAAATTGAACGTGAAGGAAGAGCTAGCCGTCACGCTGCGCGCCATCCGACAAATGAAAGGATTGGGTTATGAGGCTCTGGCGGGAACCATCAGCCAAAGCAACCTTAGCTTGCTCGAGCAAGGGAAAATCCAGGCGACGCTGCCTACCCTCGTCAAGATCGCCGAAACGCTCGATATCAACCTTCTGACTCTATTGGCGTTGTGCTTGGCGATCCGTGACAAAGAGGCTCCTGAACATTTGATAAAAAATGCGCAAAAAGAGCTTCAAGGCTTCATCGAGTCGGGCGGCCTTAAAATCATGGAGGATCAGATTCAGGACGGAGCATTGAAAAAACGATCTCGAGGAACTCGAGCGGATGCTCAGAGGGTCAGTGCCGTTGTTGAACTGAAAAAGCAGGGCCTGACACAAGCCGAAGCTGCGCGCGAGCTGGGTTTGCCCACATCGACTGTTCAACGGTACTGGCAAAAGGAGTAAGCCTTTAAAGGCAGAACCTCCACCACGACGCGCCTCATCACCACACTATTCATCCACTACACTCGCCCAGCCGGTTATCTAAGGCAAGACTGAGTGTATGAGGAAAACCTAATGCTGCGCTCATGCTAACGCGTGGATCACTTCGGACGTCTGGCGTTGCATAGGGAAGAAAATGGCGTTCTTGCTTAATGCAAGGCCAACGATACTGGACAGCCACAACCTATACTGTGCCCATTAGCCTGTGAAAGGGTAAGCAATCCAGGCTCTATAGCCGGCTGCTGTCCAGAGATCTAGTGACAGGATTCCTGTCGACCTTTGCGTAATCTATGAACGTCTATCGTGTATGGTTCATTCGCGTCACCGTTGCCGAAAGGATCCTGAAGAGTGCTTCCAAACTGATCCTATAGGGGTCGTTGATCAAAGCTAGCTCATCGCATCCCCAATCAAAAAAGCAACGTAGCAGGCGGTTTTTAAAAACCTGTTCGTCGATCAAATTCAACTTTCGTTTGTACCTCCAGTTTAGGGAGGCACATAGCTGATCTGGATCTGGATACCGAGTCGAGAAGTCTGGTTCTACCGGCATTACGCCGGAGAACTGGCTGACCATCGGGTTTATAGTTGAAGGCCATGAACACTTCCCTGACTCCTGCGCTCTAAGGGCGAGCAATGCTCGTTGGTAGAGATCCACGCCCGGATAGCCGAATGAGGAAGAGTAAGTGAGGATCTGCCCGGTTCGCGCGCTTCCTACAAAGCACAAGGTCACTTGGCGTGATTCGAAGCTCCTCGGTAAGCTGACACGGATGGATGTCGTCAGATAAACAGGAAACAGATAAGTCAGCATCATTTTCTTACACATAGCGCTTAAACGCCTATGTTCGATAGTGAAAGGAGACTGCTCTCGTACAACTCCAACTGATTATGCACCCATCTACCTAACTGCGAATTTATCTCAATAGTCCGCCATATTTGCGCGCGATCAGTGACCCTATAATAGTCCCTACCCCTAGCTGCTTGAGCATCGCTGGGTTCGATCCAGCCGAGCAATAGCCCACTTAAATAAAGCGCCCTCGCTCTCGCACTGCACGACACTCTGTAAACCTCGAAATAGAATGTCACATAGAAGCTTAGGCCATGCTTTGGAAAACAATCAGGGCCTCCGCATCCCGACATATCCACATTGCGGTATGAAGCGCTGAGGCAAGGTAGAAGCATCGCTCTCATTAGAGTAAGCATAAAATTGTCCATCTGCTGAGCCACATCGCTATGGGGCGCCCTTAGCCGGAGATCCATGTACCGCTGCTGCACATCCAAAGACAGCCTCAGCAACTCTGAATCAGCTTCACATGCAAGATCATATCGGTCGAAAACCCTGTCTCTATTGTGGTGCCACATGAAAAGCCGGAACCCATAATCTTCGTTGGTACTGTATTTTACGGGTGCGTCTCGCAAAAGAACCTGGTGCGCAGCGCAAAAGGGTTGAAGAAGATATCGCCACTCCAATTTGCATACAAATGAGCGGGTGGTCTTGAGACCTTCTTCCAAACATGCATAGCAATAAGAGCGCCGATATTTAATCGGAACTAACGGCTGCTCACACGGGCCGAACTTCTCGGCCAAACGTTCTCTCGCAACACCATGCTGCTTGATGAAAGATGACAGCTTCACGTTAGTTTCCATAAAATCAGGATCACTTACCGATGAATGCGTTGCATGAGCCCACATCTCGCCAGCCTCAAACTCCCCAATGTGACTCGCGTCAAAATATCTATTACACATTCCCTGCAAAGCAATCCTGTACATCCAGGACGAAAGGCTTTCTCCCTCCGAAACCTCAGGAATAAACATTTGATTGCACCTCAAATTTGATTTCCTCCCTCGATATGCATCTATCCGTTATTTTTTGCGCCCCCTTCCCAAACAGAACCCCAAGCACATAAATATCTTGAAGGATATCGATTACTCGATCGATCTCAAAGTCAGCATCTTTACAGAGGCTAAAAATACATTTACTCATAGGGATGTCTAATCGAAAAGCACTATTATTCCAACGCCAAAAAGACTCGATAATCTCAGTGCAACTAGAAATATTAAGCTGCCGCTTAAGCCCTATCCGAAAAAAATTTGAGCTAATAGTTTCTATATGCTGCTGCAACGATGTCGAGCGTGTTGAAATAATAAAGCAGAATCGCGCACGACTCTCCGTCATTTTTCTTATCTGTTCCGCGACATGTAGGGATTCCACCTTATTTCGCACAATCACATCCAAATCGTCGACCGCGATCATCGTCTGGGCAGTGAGAAATGAAAACTCCGCCAAGTAAGCGGGCACGTCTTGCAGGGAAACGGAAGGTTCTAGAAGTGAAAATGCAGCACAGACTCTATCTATAAAAGTGATGTCGTAATCATATAAATTATTCGTCACAGTAATCCCAGAGAAAACAGGGTCAGCCACAATAGCTCTAAAAAAGGTCGTAATACCGCTTCCCGCAGGGCCGTCAACCAGAATCACTTGGCCGCCCTCTTCGTTCTGAATATACTTTAGCATTTGGGAAAAAGCGTTACGCCAAGACTCGCTAACATACTGGAAGCCGTGACGGCCTTCCAGTACAGTGCGAGCAACTTGCAGGGAGTGCTCTTGATTCAAGACATGTTCCTATTATGCTGTAGCATCGGCATCTTCGGCTCGCAGGGCGAAGCTGAAGTCTTCCATGATTGATTCGATGTTATCGATATGGGAATGCGTAATGTGCTCGCTGCCGTCAATGACTGCTGCCATCGCTGCACTCTGCAGGATTTTCACAATGTTGTCAGTTAAACCCAAGCTTTTGTCCAAAATCTTCAAATACAGGATCTGGTCTTTCAAATTGGTCGCTTTCTTCAAAGGCAACCGATGGATGTAGCTTGCGACAAAACTTCTAAACTCAGCGCCGTTCTCCCAACTGGCCAAATGTTTTACCGCGTAGCGACGCTCCAATTGCTGATCTCGGCGAAGAACATCTGCAGCATCTTCTACACCAAATGCGAAGACCGAAAGCCCATAAATATCACTAGAAAGATTCTTCAAAAGTGACAAATTCACGCTTTGCTGTGCAGCCGTCAACGTCAATGCGTCGTGCACCTCATCGATGACAATGCCTCTGATATTCTGCGATTTGATTCTACTTTGAAGTTGTGGGGTAAGATTTCCGCCTTGACGCGCAAGCTTACCGACTCCAAGGCCCATCGCAACAAGAATCAGGTCGCGCAAACTATAGTTATTTGGATTCTGATGCATGGTCACAAATATCAACTTGTCATCAGCGTACAGATTACGCTCCTTGAGTTGGTTCACCATTGCAGACTTGCCCGCGCCGCCTGCTGCTGCAACGATCATGCAAGGCGCTACAATCCTGTTTTTCATTTTCATAGAGAAATGAATCTGACTGATAACTCGTTCTGCTGCAGGATGCGGCACCCAGAAATCGTCAGAGCACGAGATCATTCTATTTTCATCGGAAAGCTCAAAATGGTGCTGAGCAGCCTGATGCACATGCGGATAAAGAGTTTCGCTCACAGTAAATTTCCAATTTAAATATTTATATATAACTTATTCAAGGCCAAGGACTCAACTTGCATATCATTCACTATGACAGAGCCTGCGGAAGTGGCATCAAACCTATTGACACCTTTCCCGTTGATTAAGTTTTTTCAGGCAACGAACAAGGCGTGCACAAAATTTTACTTCTGAGAATTTATAATATTGCGATACGCCTTATTCCAATTTTCAGACAATAAAATCCGTACTCTCGCTACTGAATCACGCAAGTGGATTACGTTTTTATTTGATCCATTAACGGCGTCTTTATGCATTAGCTTTTGCTAAGATTTTAGCCTGCTGTCCAACTCGGGCTACTCAAGCTGGGCTGTTGCTTCACCATCGAATAGGGGCGCTGTCGTAGATAACCGGAAACTCGTCGTCGCGAGCAACCTGCTCCTTACGCTGCAAGAATGCAATGACATCAAAAACATTCGATTTAACTTCCCTAGCGACCTTGCCCAGCTTAGGCTTCGTCTTGGGATTAATGGACGTATGGAGTTTTTTCGATTCAGTTGCTTTGTCTGAATTGGCTGCAACAGAGCCAGATTTAGCGTTCTGTGTTCTGTAGTCCTCCATACCTTTCTCGCGTTTCTTCCTCTGTTTCTCCTGGCGCGTAAGCTTTGATTCCTCTTCAGCAGCCTGGTGAAATTTCCCAGCCGACTGCGCCCCTGAAGTGCTCATGGTTCCGTCCCGGTCTCCTTTTTGTTGACGCTGCCAACGATAAATCTCTAGGTCGCTGCTTCTGTTAAATTTGTTCCTTACACACGGAATCTTTTCCCATTTACCGTCAAGCTTAACCATTACATAGCTCATATCATAAGGGTCATATTTTACTAGAACCTTCTGTCGAACCTTACTCTTCAAGGCTGATGAGGAGTATTGCCTACGAAACATACCTATCCCGTCAGGGGTGATTTCCTTACCTGAGACTTCAGGATAAAAGGTGTACTTGAAGTGCTCATGCTGAACCACTGGCAGGAGCCGATAAGCTGGATGCTTTTCATAATGCTTGTTCCAAGCTTGGCTAGGACTTTTACCTAACGCAGAGTGCTTCGTCTCATGATAAGCATGTATGGCATATACCATCATCTGACGCAGCCTTGTTAGGGTAATGCTGGCGGTCTTCTCACTGCGAAGTGACTTGCGTTGAACTGTGTTCGAACCAGTACTACCAGGTAGTTGGTGGATCAAATGGATCATCTGTTTGCCAATCAGGCTTTCAATGTGCCCACCCTGATGCTTCTTTCCAATCATCCGATGCTCAACCGTGATACCGAAGCCTTTTGCATTAAGAACGAAAACGTCCGACGTGAATTCCTTCGCGTTGTCGGTATGGATCGTCTCCGGCAGACCGTGCATAGGCCACAAATACGTCGGTAATCCCCACCTTTCCAGCATCTCGTCCTTCGGCAGGGCGCAGTTCTCCAATAACATAGCGACTGTCACTGCGCTGGGAGGGAGGAAGGACAGGTAGAACCCGAGAATTACTCTAGTATGAATACAGATTGCCAAACTGATGTAGGGACGACCGATAATTTTTGTCCTATCGTCCTCATCGACTAACAGCATATCCACAACCGTGTGGTCAATCTGCACCCACTCCAAAGGGCGGTTCGTTACTTTGTAGCCTGGACGGAGTTCAAAACGCTGAACCGCTGCTTCCTTCCCGCGTTTCATCTTGTAGAGAAGTTCTGACGGTTGCTTTTTAATCCATCGTTTGACCGTGTGATAGCTCGGTCTCAGAATTTGACGGCTGTCACCCTCGGTCTGACAAGCTCTCCAGACCGCCCCATAGGTTCTCGCCTGAGGGTAGTGCTTAAGGAACATGTCCTCGATGAGCCGCTCCACGTCATTCTGAATCGCATTTGCGCCGAACTTTCTTCCGCTACGATCGCCTACGATGGCGCGGTAGCTCAGAGACCCTCTCGACCGTTTGAGCAACTTGTAGAATTGTGACCGGCTGATCGATAGGATTTCTAGAGCCTGCTGGAATTCTAATGCGCCCGAATTGAAATCTTGAATGACCGTGTAACGCTTGTTCGCCAGCTCATGTCGTGTTATCTCTGAGTCTAGGCTTTGTGAGTCCAGAACAGTTTTTTCATGCAGCATTACGCTTTGGGATATTTCTTCCATTGAACCTTCCGTTCACTATCTGCTCGATGTGCCACGCCATTAGATCCGAAGAGCCGCAAGCGAGCGCACACTGAGTTTGTGCTTAGTTTTTAAAGAGCGAGTGTTGCATACTTAAGGAAATACATTTTTCAGAGCAGCTCTGATGTTTTTGGTTTTGTGCATCGATCTATTCTCATGTCGTGAAAGCCAATCTAGTAAAACTTTCAATGGTTGAACTTGTCAACTTTGACGCGCTCGACAAAATCCGACCGCCACCATTATTTTATATATGCCATATATTGACTGATTGGCAATTTATGATATTTGTTTTTTTGACCGAAAGCCCCGTAATACGGGGCCTCTAGAGCTGGCTGATTAATATTTGGCTCGAATAAATCTCATCTTTCGCGATGATCCGATTATGACTTCCATTTTGAAAATCTGCGCAATTAGACATCCTAATATGGCAAACCAATCGAAAATTTCTATGTAAGTTTCCTTTCGCGATTTTTTTCAAGCGCGCCAGGAATAATTACATATATATTGACAATTTTTTAATGCTGGCGGCGGAAGTGACGCGCACATTTGGTGCTTAATCACACTAAATGACAGAGTTCAATTGTTATATATTGACAGCGAGACCATTGAAATCATGTACAACAATCGTGAGATTTTTTTGTAGTGCGAAGAAATAATAGCGATAATTCTCCGAAGAATTGGCTCTCTTCGTGAGATAAAACCAGAAAAAGTCTCAACATTAGCGCACTGGGGGGCTGCGCCCCCCGGAAATCATGGCTTTGGCAATGTCTCATGATTTTGCGACTGCCTCACCTTCTGCGCCAATCGCGTTTTGATTGGAAAGCCCCTCAACCCTTGAATCCCGGGCGAACGCCAGGATTCGGGATTACCTTATGGATTAGCCCCATCGTGCGAGGTCGATTCGTGTTCAGTGAACATATCCATTGTAGTGCCCAGAAAACTCAGCGATCGCGAGAAAAACTTTGGCGCTCGTCTGCCGACATCACGTGAATGTCCGTGTACTGCTTGCCGTCATCGTATTGGCCAAGCGTGTAGATCATCCACACCGGCTGCGCCAACATGCCCATGTTGGATTCCACGAACGCCTTAGCGAAGCATTTTTTGCGTCCCGACTCCTTGTTGGTCGAAAGGCTCTCGACTTCGTGGATGCCCGAAACTTTTGCCCATACGTTGCGTCCTTGTCGGTTGAGCATGTCGACGTAGCTGTTGCGGGAGTTTTGAGCCTTGAGAGTCAACGCTTCCTTGACCTGTGGGTCGGAGCAGATTCGACTGTCCGCCAGAGCAATGCCGGAGCTCATCATGGACAGCACTGCGCAAGCAGCGAATCGAGTGAGGGTGTGTTTGAACATTGGTGCAATCCTTGATTCAGTATTCTGTGTTTTGCAGATTGAGTTGAGGCGCAATGATAATAAGGCAAAAAGCCATCATCCATGTCGACGAATTCAAAAATTCAGCTCCATTAATCAATGCTCGATCCATCTGATCACCGAACACGCCCCACGGATCGAAGGACTCTATAGATCTCAGAAATCACCTGCATCGTTGCGTTTTCGATCGTTCCTTCATTGCGGCATAAAACCCAGCCGTGATTTGCAATCGCTTGCTCGAACGCCTGAGTACAGGTGACATGTTCTTCCAGCCTGTGGATCACAGTGCTGTTCAGCCCACGCTGTCGTGCCGCGGCTCTAGCCCATGAAATATCAGGGGCTGTAACAACCCCGACATGCAGGTCTGGCATGCGTACGTTTCGATCAATGTTCAACTGAAGAATCTCTGCAAACGGGACGATCCGGCGAAACGCGGCATCAGATGGGTACCAGCGATCAATCAGAATGATGCTGTCTGGTGGCTGTTTAGCCAGCACATGCTGGGAAATCCAGGTACGGCTATCAGCCAAACGCTCACAAACCCCCAGCTCCAATTCCCGGGTGGGATTTCTGACGAGCTGATTAACGAGGGCCATTGTTACACCTCTATAGGGATCACTTTTTTTCTCGCACAGTCGGATCACCTTTTTGTTGTCTGCCCTCAGTACTTTCGTAATGGCCTCCAACAGTGTGGTTTTGCCAGTTCCTTTGGGCCCATCTAGAGAAACAAACAGCGGACGATTCATTCTTCACTTAACGCTTGATTTGATGGCTGGACGAGGCGGGTCTGCGGTTATTGACTCTTCGCAGACCTGCGGATGAGTTTTTGAAATTCCCCGAGGCACTGCCCATCCTCACACAGCTTGACCAACTCATCGACCACGCATCGCACATCGGCGGCTTCCGGCTCATAAGCTTGCAGGACTTCGACCAATTGGCGACTGGTCAACGGGTTCACTGCCCTGCCCCATTTGGCTTAGAGGCTACTCATTCTTAATTTCAGACAAGTGAGACTGAACGACCATTTTTCGCCGAGGCCCTAATGCATCATGTTGTATAGTCGTTGGCCAACAGCTCCATCTCACTCGGTGATCCATGTCTTACCCCCTCGACGCCATCACTCACACCTACCTGGGCAGCAACGTCTATTCCCAGCTGCGCAATGCGCTGATCACGGGCGGGCTAAAACCGGACGATCGGATACGCATAAGGGAGCTGGCCAGCCAGTTGGGGACGAGCGTCACGCCCGTCCGCGATGCCATTTTGCAACTGGCAAAAGAGAAAGCCCTGGTACTCAAAACCCCCAAGGACATTCGGGTGCCCGTGCTCGACAGTGGCGCTTATCTTGAAATCCGCACGCTGCGGCTGAATCTCGAAGGCCTGGGCGCCGAAACAGCGGCACGGCTCGCGACCTCCAGCGACCTGGCGCGCATTGATGCCAACATCCAGAGCAATCTGGAGGCCATCAATAACCATGACCTTCCTGAGGCGTTGCGCCTTAACAGCGAATTTCACTTCCTGATCGCGGAAGCTGCCCGCATGCCTTTGCTGCGCAGTTATCTGGATAGTTTGTGGATGCGCGCTGGCCCATTGATTGCTCAGGCGTACGCGCATTTTTCCCTGACGATGGCCATCGAGCACCATGTTGAAATACTCAATGCCCTGCGCAATCAGGACCCTGCGGCAGCCAAGCACGCGATCCAGACCGACATCCTCGACGGCAATCAAAAAATGTTGGAATTCATAGCGGTCAGTCAGGAAGCAGCCTCCTAGAGACGGTTTTCCCGCAAATGGCTATTGACAGTACTTGCACCTAAAAAGATGATGCATCAAACATCAATTGAATTGGGTGCGTCCATGAGCGAGAAAAAAAAGCTTCTTTTGACCGGTGCCAGCCGCGGTATTGGCCATGCGACGGTCAAGCACTTCAACGCCGCCGGCTGGGAAGTGTTTACCGCCTCCCGCCAGGACTGGGTTGCCGAATGCCCGTGGGCGGAAGGTTTACTCAACCATATCCATCTGGATCTGGAGGACATCGACAGCGTCAGCACCAGCTTGGCAATCATCAAGGAAAAGCTGGGTGGACGCCTGGATGCCTTGGTGGATAACGCCGGTGTATCGCCAAAAGGCCCGGAAGGCGGTCGACTGGGCGTACTGGAAACCGATTACGCGACGTGGCTCAAGGTGTTCAACGTCAACCTGTTCTCCACCGCACTTCTGGCTCGCGGTTTGTTTGATGAACTGAAAGCCGCCCAGGGCAGCATCATCAATGTCACGTCCATCGCCGGCTCCAAGGTGCACCCGTTCGCCGGGGTGGCCTATGCCACTTCCAAGGCCGCCCTCTCGGCACTGACCCGAGAAATGGCCTTCGACTTCGGTCCGCACGGGGTTCGGGTGAATGCCATCGCTCCTGGCGAAATCGATACCGCGATCCTGTCTCCGGGCACCGCGGATATCGTGCAGCGGCTGGTGCCGATGAATCGCTTGGGGAAACCCGAGGAAGTGGCCTCGCTGATTTATTTCCTCTGTACCAGCGGTGCTTCCTACGTCAACGGCGCGGAAATTCACGTCAATGGTGGCCAGCATGTCTGAGGCGGTCATGGACAAGGCCCTATGCAACGATTTGATGACCACCCAAGCGCCGGCCGTGGAGGCGGCGGAGGCGCTGGACATTGCCGATCGGGTGTACGGCCTCAAAGGCACGCTGAAACTGCTGAACGGAGAGCGCGATGCCAATTTTCTCATTGATACCCCACGCGGCGCCTTTGTCCTGAAATTCATCAATCCCGCCGAAGACCCCAACGTCATCAGCTTTCAGACCCAGGCGTTGCTGCACATCGAGCGGCACGGTGCCCATCTGCCGGTGCCACGGGTTCTATCCTCGCGCTACGGCGAAGTGGAACCGACAGTGCAGGTCAATGACCAGGTACTGACACTGCGCACGGTCAGCTATCTGGACGGGATCTCGCAGAATCTTGGTACGCCCAGCGCCGCGCTGATGCATGAGCTCGGCACCTCCCTCGCCGAGGTCAACCTGGCCCTGAGGGACTTCCGCCACTCCGCCGCCCACCGCGACCTGCTCTGGGATGTCGGCCACGCCGAACGCGTCAGGCCGTATCTGACTCACCTGGCAGCCGATCAGTTGCCGTTGGTTTCCACCTTGCTCGACCACTACGAAACCCAGGTAAAACCGCGCCTGGCAAAGCTGCGTGCGCAGGTGATCCATAACGACCTGAATCCGCACAACGTCATGCTTGACTGCGGAACCGGCAGCCGGGTCTCAGCCATCATTGACTTCGGCGATGCGCTCCACGCACCGCTGATCAACGAGTTGGGAACGGCGCTTTCCTACCAGTTCGATGCCGATGCGGCTGATCCGCTTTGGCAAATCAAAGCCTTTGTTGCCGCCTACCATGCTCGGATCCCATTGCAACGAGAGGAACTGGACGTCCTGGGCGAACTGATCGCCATGCGCATGGCCATGGCCATCACCATTGCTCAGTGGCGCGCCAGCCTGTACCCGGAAAATCGCGTCTATGTCCTACGCAACCTGCGCTCAACCTGGCGCAACCTGCAATGCCTAACCGCCATGCCCGAGGGGCTGCTGACTCAAACCCTGATCAATGCCTGCACACCGGAGGCTTCATGAGTTCGTCCAACGCTGCTGAACTGCTCGTACGTCGTCAACGCGCGCTGGGGGCCAGCTATCGATTGTTTTACGAGGAACCTTTCGCTCCGGTGCGAGGCGAAGGTGTGTGGCTGTACGACAAGGACAACACCGCCTTCCTCGATGCCTACAACAACGTGGCGTCCATCGGGCACTGTCACCCCGCCGTGGTCGCCGCGATTGCCGAGCAAAGTGCCCAGCTCAATACCCATACCCGCTATCTGCATCCGTCGATCGTGGATTACGCCGAAGACCTGCTCAGCGAGTTCCCCCCGAAGCTCGACAACATGACCCTGACCTGTACCGGCAGCGAGGCCAACGATCTGGCGCTGCGCATCGCGCGCTGTCACAGCGGTGGGACGGGCATCATTGTGACCCGCTGGGCCTACCATGGGGTGACCAGTGCCTTGGCTGAAGTCTCGCCGTCGCTGGCCACCGGTCTGCCAACCGCCCGCCATGTGCGTCTGGTCGATGCTCCGGACTCCTATCGCGGAACCGCCGATTTCGTCGGTAGCGTGCAAGCTGCTGTGCAGGATATGCAGGCTCAAGGCATCAAGCCCGCAGCGCTGTTGGTGGACAGCATTTTTTCCAGTGACGGGGTGTTCAGCCCCGCCAACGGCGAACTGGCGGCTGCAGCGCAATGCGTGCGTGACGCCGGCGGGCTGTATATCGCCGATGAAGTCCAGCCGGGATTTGGCCGTACAGGCGGGCAACGCTGGGGCTTTGCCCGCGACTCGGTGATTCCGGATCTGGTCACCCTGGGCAAGCCCATGGGCAATGGCCATCCGGTTGCCGCAGTGGTCGGGCGCTCGACGTTATTCGAGCAATTCGGGCGCCAGCAGCGCTACTTCAATACCTACGGCGGCAACCCTGTGTCCTGTAAGGCGGCACATGCGGTCCTGCGTGTGCTGCGTGTGGAAGGCTTGCAAGAGAATGCCCGGAACGTCGGCGACTACCTCAAGGCCGGACTGCGCAAACTGGCCGAGCACCATGAAATCATTGGCGATGTACGCGGTGAAGGGCTGTTTATCGGCGTCGAACTGGTGACCGACCGTGAAACCCAAGCGCCGGCTACGGTGGCCGCCAACGCCGTCGTCAATGGCATGCGCCGCCGCCAGGTGTTGATCAGTTCGACGGGGGCAAAGGCCAATACCCTCAAGATTCGCCCTCCCCTGGTATTTGCCCGCGAGCATGCGGACCTGCTGCTGGAACGCCTGGATGAAACCTTGAACGACCTGCGCTGAACGCCGGATGCCGAGGCGGGCCTGCCGGGACAGCAGCGCTCCCGGTCTGGGGCAATCAACCGACGATTCAACTATTCAGGCACCGCGATGGTGCGCGCACCCAACCAGCCCCACGGGAAACCCTTGCAATCAGCCCGGCTGGACCGAATGGCACAGAATCTGCTTTATCAAAAAACATGATGCATCATGCATTAATAAATAAACGCAATGGGAGGGTTTGAGATGACAGGTAACAGCGCAAGCGCCTTCGTTCGCTTTAAAGGAGTGGAGAAAAGTTACGACGGTCTCAAGACCGTGGTTAAGCGATTAGACCTGGACGTTGCTCAGGGCGAGTTCCTCACCCTCCTCGGCCCTTCCGGTTCGGGCAAGACCACCAGCCTCATGATGCTGGCCGGTTTCGAGACGCCAACTCAGGGACAGATCTTTCTCGAAGGAAATGCCATTGAAAGTGTCCCGGCTCATCGGCGCGGCATAGGGATGGTGTTCCAGAACTACGCCCTGTTCCCACACATGAGCGTGGCTGAAAACATGGCGTTTCCGTTGCAAGTGCGCGCCATGAAGCGCCACGAAATAGCGATCCGGGTCAAAAAAGCCCTGGAAATGGTCCGGCTGGGCAAACTCGCCAATCGCTACCCCGCGCAATTGTCAGGTGGCCAACAGCAGCGGATTGCCCTCGCCCGGGCGCTGATTTTCGAACCGAAGCTGGTGCTGATGGACGAGCCGCTGGGAGCGCTGGATAAACAACTGCGTGAACAAATGCAGCTGGAAATTCGTCGTTTGCACCGCGAGCTCGGGCTGACGGTGGTATTCGTCACCCATGACCAGGCCGAAGCCCTGACCTTGTCCGACCGCATTGCGATCTTCAACGACGGCGTCATCCAGCAAGTCGACACCCCGCAAGCGCTCTACGAACGTCCGGCCAATTCCTTCGTAGCCACCTTCATGGGCGACACCAATGTCCTTCCGGGGGTTTTGGGGGCGTTTAACGTAGACCGATGTCAGGTACAGCTTGAGCAGGGCGAACAGCTCTACGCACGTACGACACCGGGTCTGGCCACGGGTAGTCGTACCTCGCTGTCTATTCGCTCCGAGCGGGTGACCCTCGATGGCGACGCCCGTTATGACAGCCGTCTAACCGGGTGTATCGAGGAATGCATTTATCTGGGGGACCACGTGCGCATCCGCCTGAATGTCGCGGGCAACCGCGAGTTCAACGTCAAGGTGCCCATCGCCCAGATGCAATCACACTGGCGTGAAGGTCACAGCCTTCCCGTCTGTTGGCATAGCGCGGACGCCTCGGCGCTCGATGCCATGCCTGCTTGACCCCCCTCCTCCCTTTTTGTTGATGACATCAGGATATTTGCCATGCTCAAGCGTCTAGCTGCACTGACTGTTCTGACTGCTTTCGGCGGTCAGGTAAATGCTCAACCCTTGACCGTTGTGTCCTTCGGCGGCCTGAACAAGGACGCCCAGGACAAAGCGTTCTACCAGCCTTTCACCGCAGCGGGCAAAGGCGCGGTTCAGGCAGGGGAATACAACGGTGAGATGGCCAAGATCCGCGCCATGGTGGAAACCGGACAAGTCAGTTGGGATGTGGTTGAAGTCGAAAGCCCTGACTTGATTCGCGGCTGCGCCGAGGGCCTGTTCGAACCGCTGGACTGGAACAAGCTGGGCGACGCCGGGAAATTCGTCAGCGGGGCCGTCAGTGAATGCGGGGCCGGGATTTTCCTCTGGTCGACCAACCTGACGTACAACAGCGCCAAGCTCAAGACCGCCCCCAAAGGCTGGGAAGCGTTCTGGGACACCACGACCTACCCCGGCAAGCGCGGCCTGCGAAAAAGCGCCAAGTTCACCCTTGAAATCGCCCTCTTGGCCGACGGGGTAAAACCTGGCGAGTTGTATCAAGTACTGGGCACCCCGGAAGGCGTCGACCGGGCGTTCAAAAAACTCGACCTGATCAAGGCCAATATCCAATGGTGGGAAGCCGGGGCTCAACCGCTGCAGTGGTTGGTCTCAGGCGACGTGGTAATGACTTCTGCCTACAACGGACGAGTGTCCGCCGCCCAGGGTGAAGGTCATGATTTCAAGATGGTCTGGAACCAAAGCCTGTATGACATCGACAGCTGGGCCATCGTCAAAGGCTCACCAAACAAGGCGTTGGGCGAGCAATTCATTGCCTTTGCCAACGAGGCGCAACACCAGAAAGTGTTCGCGCAGAACATCCCATATGGCCCAACCAATAAGGACACCCTGGCCTTGATCGATGCCAAGACGCGCGAACAACTGCCGACTGCGCCAGCCAACCTGGAAAACGCTCTGCCCGTAAACACCAACTTCTGGATCGATCACGGCGAGGAGCTGGAACAGCGCTTCAATGCTTGGGCCGCGCGCTGATCAATTGCCCCTCAGATGCCCGGATCGGGTCGGCGCTCGTCGCCAACATATCCGGGCAATGTTGACGATAGGAGAACTCCCATGTCCGAAGCGCTAGCCCTCCCATCGGCACCGTCAGTGGTTCAGGCGCAACGATTGCAGAGGCAATTACAGGCCACCAGACGTGCTTACACTCGACGCTCGATGCTGCTCATCCTGCCTTTGCTGGCGTTGCTGGTGGTCGGATTTTTAACGCCGATAGGCTCGCTACTGACCAAGAGCGTAGAAAACCCGGAGGTGGCCAATGCCCTGCCCAAGACCCTAGTGTTATTGAAGGATTGGAATGGCGAAACCCTGCCGGGTGAATCCGTGTTCAGCGCGCTCAGTGAAGATTTGCGCAGTGCGCGCAGCAATGGCCAGCTATTCGCACTCAACCGTCGACTGGGCTACGAAAGCACCAGTTTGCGTAACCTGTCGACAGCCGTCCTGAGCCGTATGCCGGTCGACGGCGTCACGGTTCGCGACAGTCTGATAAAAAGCGTGCCGGCACTGGCCGACATCAAGACCTGGTCAACCCTCAAGCAGCTCGGCCAACCCTATACCCGTTTCTACTGGCTGGCGGCCTTCGACCTGAAAATGGACGCTGGCCAGATCAAGGCCGTGGCGCCCGATAAAGCCCTGTACCTGGACGTACTCAAGCGCTCGCTGACAATCGCCGGGCTGGTCACCGTGCTCTGTGTGTTGCTGGGTTATCCGCTGGCCTACTGGTTGTCGCGGCAGCCGGCCCGACAGGCCAATCTGCTGCTGATATTGGTACTGCTGCCGTTCTGGACATCCCTGATCGTGCGTACGGCAAGCTGGATTGTGCTGCTGCAATCGGGCGGCCTGATCAACAACACGCTGATCGACCTGGGCATCCTCGACAAGCCGCTGCAACTGGTATTCAACCGGGCGGGCGTGCTGATTTCGATGACCCATATTTTGCTGCCCTTTCTGATCCTGCCGCTGTATGCCGTCATGAAAGGTATCGATTCACGCTACGAGCGCGCGGCGATTTCCCTGGGTGCCCACCCCTTCACGGCGTTTCGCCGGGTCTATCTGCCGCAGACCTATGCCGGGGTGACAGCCGGAGCGTTGCTGGTGTTCATCATGGCCATCGGTTACTACATCACCCCTGCGCTGCTCGGTGGGCCAGGGGATCAGATGTTGAGTTACTTCGTGGCGTATTACACCAACACCACCATCAATTGGGGCATGGCGACGGCGCTGGGCAGTCAACTGCTGATCATCGTGCTGTTGCTGTACTGGGTCTACGCGAAGATCTCGCGTCCCGCCAACCGAGCTGCGTGAGGAGGCTGCAATGAAACATGTCGAACCGCTTGAGATCCGTGTGCTGCGCCCGTTTTTAAGCCTCTACAGCCTTGCCTTGTTGATGTTCCTGATCGTTCCGATCCTGGTCATCATCCCGTTGTCATTCAACGAGGGTTCCTTCCTGAGTTACCCGCTGAGTGGCCTGTCGCTGCGTTGGTATCGCGAGTTTTTCAACTCCAGCGACTGGATGCCGGCGCTGCTCAACAGCCTGAAAATTGCCCCCCCCGCCACCTTACTCGCCACGGTACTGGGCACCTTGGCGGCGGTCGGACTGTCGCGCGGCGAGTTTCGCGGGAAGGCGCTGATCATGGCGATCATGATTTCGCCGATGGTGGCGCCCGTGGTGATTGTCGCAGTCGGGCTGTATTTCTTTTTCGCCAGTTGGGGGTTGCTCAACACCTATGCCGGCTTGGTCATCGCCCACGCGGTACTGGGCGTACCCTTCGTGGTGATCACCGTCAACGCGACACTTCAAGGTTACGACCGCAACTTCACACGGGCTGCCGCCAGCCTCGGCGCAACACCCTGGTATGGCTTCAAACGTGTGACCCTGCCACTGATCGCTCCGGGTGTCCTGAGCGGCGCGTTATTTGCCTTCGCCACATCATTCGATGAAGTTGTCGTAACGCTGTTTCTTGCCAGCCCGACCCAGCGCACGCTGCCGATGCAAATGTTTGCCGGGATCAAGGAGAACCTCAATCCCACCATCGCCGCCGCCGCGACCATGATGGTGCTCGGCGCGTTGTTGCTGCTGCTGGCCATGGAAGCGTTGCGCCGCCGGAACGAGCGTATTCGAGGCGCGTTGTAAGTGATATCGGCGAGTATGTGCCGGGCACGCGCAGATCAACGGCAAGCGAAATGACGACTCATGAACCCGGATTGGTGACTTGGATATACACCGCCCAGGAGCCGAGCATCATCCAGAACGGGGCGAAGATCCACGGCGTGCGCACTGAGAACAGCAAGGACTTGCGATAGCCCTTATGGCTGGACTCGCTCTCGCAGAACAAGGGCGACTCGTCATACGCCAGCCCCATCAACGGCTCGCTGCGCAGCAGTTCGCTTTGCTTGAAGTGCCAATGGTCGATGATCTCGTAGGCCGCCTTGATCCCCGGCCAGGCATTGAGGGAGCTGAGCACCCCCAGCAGGGCCAAGAATGGCGGCACCGCCAAGGTGAACAATTTGCCCCACTCCGGGTTGAGGTTGGCCATGCAGGATGCGAAGGCAATCACCAGGAACGACTGCGCCGATAAGTAGGCATCGGTGCGGTTGGCCAGAATGCTGGTTTCGTACTGGATCTCCCGCCGGTAAAAATCCAGGCGCTCCTTGGGCGAACCGAACATTTTTGCGTTGTGCTCGGTGAGCTCGGTTTCTTCCATGTGGGACGTCAGTATTCTGGGCACAGCACTCCACCTTGTTTATCGCCGGGCACCATCCTCAGCGTTGTTGATGCTCAGGTTCGGACAGGGTCCGAGCGCTGCCTTTAGGTCCGGCAACCAGCCATGCCAGCAGCCCGAGCAACGGCACGAAGACAATGACCACCACCCACACGCCCTTGCTGTCCCAGGGTTTGGTGCTGCGCAGCACACTCCTGATGGCCCACAGCTCCACCAGCAACAGGACTACGGCCAGGACTATCCAGACATAGTGTTGTATTTGCATGATTTACCTCCTGATTCATAAAGGCTTAGGTGGGAGTGGTCAGCGAGGGTTCATTAAATTTATCGCGCCCTAGAGCCATCCGTGTGCAGCCGCCCTGCCCTACGTCGCGGCCGCCGTTGCTGCAGCCGGCGCCAGTACACATCCAGTTGAACCTGACCGCGCGCTGAGTCCTCGAATGGCTGTGCAGGTCTGCACGCGATCACCCACCGAGTACCGGGAACGAGAGATACCTATGAGCTTCATTGTCTGGATGGCGGTGCTGGGCGCGGTCCTGCTGTTGCTTGCGCTGACCTCTTCTTATCTGCGCTGGATGCCGGTCACAAAATCTGGTGCGTGGCCTGTGGCCTGGCAGGACTGGTGATGGTGCTGAGCGTTATCAGCGTGGCCCTGCTCGTGCATTGCCTGATCCAGATATCGTGGGGCGCATCACTATTGATCGGTGCGGGAGTGATCCCCGGTAGAACCTTGACCTCCAACACCAGCGTGCGCACCGACTTGCTCAATACCAAAGCTTGCCTGCTATTGCCCCAAGCCCGCCCCGAAATGGCGGGCTCGGGTGGCGCCTTCGTTGCAAAGTACTGTTGCGCATTGCGGGCAAAAGCAATTGACCTGCTCAACGGCTATAGCGTGCAGGTCCGTGGGTGATTTTTTCTTCAACCGTTTCACGCATCTGGGCGAGTTCGCTTTCCAGAGACTCAATACGTTGCAGCATCAGCCCCTTGATCTTGGCTTCCAACTCCATCGTTTCGTCGAGGGTAAACGTACGTTCTATGCGGGCGACAATTTCATTGTTCATGCTGCGATTGTTAAGCCGGGCGATGTTCTTGATCCGTGGATGCATGTCATCGGGAAGCCGGATAACAAATTTGTCTCGCTCTTGGGACATGGGAAAGACCTCGATGAATGACTGAGGTGATAGCTTAATGCCGTATCCCCTACGAGCTCTTTAGGATAAATCTGAATTTTTCAGGGTAAATTCTCAGACGTAGATACTGGCAGGCACACTCAGAGACAACCTATCGACCCCGTATCAGCCTGAATTCTAGAAACATCTGGGCGCTGATAGTGCTCGCAGACGAAGGGTTGCTGTCAGGTTGATATCGAACACAGCTCTAATTATTTCCACTACAGACCTGAAGGTGCTGGGAAATGACTCCTGTCAGTTACCGTTGCACTTCAGCTCTACCTGTTCGTAGTTCAATTCCTTATTACGCTCGGGCAAGTCATACGGTGCCTGGCAGGTGCTGCCGTCCCAAGTGATGTTCATCAAACCCTTGTCCTGCTTAAGCAGCATCAGAGCCTTGCCATACGGGTCCGAGATTGCACTCTGTTTCCCTTCCGGATCCTCGACAGTGGCCCCAAACCCCATTTTTTCTCCATTGGCCTGGCGCAGGATAAATTGCACCCTGCGCCCGATCTGCGCCTGATAGCGAGCCAGCACCACAGCGCCACGGCGTGGCACCACTTGCTGAGTTGCCTGTTCCAGTTCGATATCTGCCCCCAGGTTACCCGTATCCAGGCTGACCCAGTTCAAGCGATATGGCTGAGCGTTGGGCACGATGGCGAAACCGTTACGCCCGGTTGTCACTCCCGCATTGCTGATAATGCCCACACCAGGTGTGTCGGGCACTTCGGCCAGGACAAAGCTCTCGCCAACTTGCTGGCCAAGGTTGATACCACCTGCGTGAGCGACCACCGAACCACTGGCCCCGAAGTTCAAGCTCTTGTAATCGGGACCCTGGCCATAACCGAGGTCCATCCGGCCGACCGCAGTGTCGGTGGAAATACTCGCATTACCGCTGTTACCCCCTTGACTGTCCCGCCCGCCTTGGAAGGAATAGTTCGTCGCAGAATCGAGATAGCCGTTCACGCCAGTCTGGATGTTCTGGTTGCCCTCGCGATCACGCAAGATGCGCAACGAGCCCCGCGGCGAGTGGGAGGTACTTCCCAACGGGAGGCTGAAGGACAATGCCACCTGACTGTCACTGCTGCTGGCTGAGCCGCGCTCGGCGATATTACGGGTATGGGTCAGGCTTACCGAATAGTTCAGGCTTTTCCAGTAATTACCGTAACCGGCAGAGACACTTTGTGAACGGCTATTGCTATTCCAATAGCTTTGATCGCTGGCGCTCAAGTAGACGCTGCCGTATTTCTGTTTTTCTCCCAGGCTCTGTTGTACGGTCAGGTCCAGACGCGCTCGAGAACGCCCCATTCTCATGGTGAGGTCACGATTTAGGTCCTGCACATGGTCACTGAAACTGCGGTAGCCCTCAGTGGAGTAGCGATAGGCCGCCAGGGTGAAGTCGGTACTGGTCTGTGCAAATGTCTTGGCATACAACACCCGGACACTTTGGCCTTTGTCAGTCTGCTGCGGGATCCTGCTGGAACTTTGGGTGATATCGACCGATACGGCACCGATCGGCGTATTGCGTCCGATCCCGAGGTTGAGGGCCTGGAATTTTTCTGCCACCTGCAGGCCGAAGGTGCCCGTCATATCGTCGCTGAGGCCATAGGCCAGCGCCGTACTGACAAAGGAAGGACTCTGCTGACTGCTGTCATTACTCTGATACTGGCCGCCAGCAACACTGAAGGCCATGCGCCCCTTGCGTACCATGACGGGCAGACTGGAAAACGCCTGCCGCGTGACGCGGCGGCGACCATCGGCTTCGATCACAGTCACTTCCAAGTCGCCGTTGGAGCCGCTGGGGTAAATATCAGTCAACTCAAAGGCGCCCGCAGAGACCGGGGTGCTGAAAATCACGTAACCGTTTTGGCGCACCTCGACTGTGGCATTAGTTTCGGCAACACCGCGAATGATGGGTGCATAGCCTCGTTCACTGTCGGCGAGCATTGCATCATCGGAGGTCACCTGGGCGCCTCGAAAACGCACACTGTCAAAGATATTGCCGTTGGTATAAATCTCGCCCAGGGACAATTGTGCCTTCAGCGCACTGATATCGCGCTGGACAAAACTGCGGTTGCTAGAGAACTTTGTTGGCTGGCCCTCACTCATGGTCAGGTTGGACTCGTTGCGCAAACGCCAAGGCCCAAGGTTGAAACCATTTTGCAATCCCAGGGACTTTGAGGTGCTTTTGGCCCCCGCACTGCTATTGCGACGCATGTTGAACTGATAGTTGATAAACGCAGCGGTGACCCCTTCATCCCAAAGTGCCGGGTCGACATACCCACGAACACCAGCCTGCATAAACGCCTGGGGCACGCTGATCAATAGGTGCAAACGGGCAGAGTCGAATCTGACTTCGGCTTGCTCGATCAATGCATCCAACTGATAGCAGCGGTTTGCGTTCTCGGGGGCGAGCAGTTCCGGATTCTTCAACTTGAGCAGATCGATACCGAAGTCCTTGAACATTACCGGCGTCAGGCAGGGCTGTACCTCCGCCCCTGCCGATTCTTGCTTGAAGTCGATATCACGTCGGCCATTCAAATCGCCATTGACGAAAATCTCTACCCGATAGTTGCCAGGCAGGACGTTACTAGCACCTTGAAGTAAGGCTAATACATCGGCGGGTTGAGCAGAGCCCCCCTGAAGAAAACCGGTGTTGAATGCCAACAATGGGATTTTTGCTTGAGGCACCGTATTTAGCCGCTCTGAATCTGCGCTCGCCACTATTGGGAGTGTAACCAGTAAAAAAACCCAATAGAGCGGCTGTCTAGTCTCAAGAGTTACAATGAGACTAGACTGGCCGGAACTTGTAAGTAAACAACCCTTCGGCATCGTGATTCACTTAGTAGTTAGGTTGCGCAGACAGAGAAGATCATCCATTTACACTCATCACTGAGAGCAACGGATAAAGAGTAACTCGTGCTACTAAAACTGCTTACTACAGCCGTTTCGCCTTGGCGGGCTGGCCTTCGATGATATCGACAGAGAATAGGTCCCGTCCGCCGTAATCATTGATACTGCCGAATTGCAAGCGACGCTTACTGCTGGCCACATTATTCACCGGTATAGTCATGACTTCACCTGGCGTGAGCATGCGGGCTTCCGCGACCTTGTTTTCCTTGGCGCCGTAGAGCACCAGATCAATCAAGGTAATGTAATAAGGGGTTGGATTCTTGATTTGCAGCTGCTGCCCACCGGAAGTATTTAACAGGCGCCATTCCAGTTGTTCGGGCGCAGCGAAGGCTGTGCCGGGCAAACCCTTGGGACGATAAAACACCTTGATCCGCTGGCGGACTGCAAGTTGCAGCGTATTTTCTTCCCCAGCCGATTGCGGTATTTCCTGAACATTCAGCCAGAATATTGACTCTCTGTCGCTGGGTAGGTTGGAACCGGAGAACAGCACGCGCAGCAGTTGTTGCTGCTTGGCTGCAACACGAACCAGAGGCGGGGTGATCGCAAAGGGCAAGTCTGCACCTTGTTCACTTTCAACCCACGATTGAACAACGATATCTTCACCATCATTGCGAACAATCACGGATTCTTCTTTTCGACCTTCATCAAAAACCAGTCGAGTTCCGCTTAGAGAGATAGCAGCATGAGCGCCGCCATTGATCGTGATCAACGCCAGGCTTAAAGCTCTTATAAAAAACTTACGCGACATAAAAAGCACCTAGCAATTGTGAGAGGCGCGAACGCCTCCCACAGGGGGAATCACTTATTGGTATTCAAGAACAAACGGCATACTTGCGTTGGCGATACCCACCGTAGTTTCAGCGAGATCAGCAGTACGGACGTAAGTAGCTCGAACATGCAGGGTTGTTACGTTGTTAGCGCCAGCAGAGCTATCGCCGGTGTAGGATTCTGATGACAGGTTCATTGCAGTACCCGCGGCGTTGAGTAGTACGATACCTACGTTTCTCGCAGCACCGCTTCCGTTATCGACCTTCAGGACGTTGTTACCCACAAGTTGACTAGCTACAGGCTCAAATCTCATTTGCACTTTGGTGTTCGCGGTCTTGCATTTTACCGTTACGCTGACTTCGCCAGTGCTGGAGACTGCGCCCGGAGAGGCTGCAGTCCCCAATGCGCCGAGCTGCACGTTACCCAGCGGGACATTAATGTCACTGGTGCCTTGGCCTTGAACAACGCAGCCATCGTCTTTGATAGCGCCGGTGAAGTTGATATTACCGCCACCGTCCTTTGTCCAGGCAGCCGGAGCAGCATTAGCGACCATCGGCAAAGCCAGAACCGAAGAGAGAAGGCTTAAAGCAAAAAATCTTTTCATAATGACACCAAGTTTTAATAGTAAATGGGTGGAGCGAGCAGCATTTAACCAATTACATTGACAAAGATTAATGAGACCAGTCTCATTTTGTAATTCTTCTCGTCCTGTCAACTACTGACTTGGACCTTCAAGCATGCTCTCAAGTACCAAACTCCAATTAAGTCGCGGCAGTCTAATTGCGTTTCCGCACGACCTAGATCACTGTTGTTTTTTGCCTACAGGCATGACGTATAAAATCTTATTTTTTAGCGGCTATTATTAATTGAAAGTACGAAAAAAAACCTCGACTCATCACTCATACAATCAGCATGCGCTAGTCGATACCTCCCTTTCCCGTCAAATAACCCCACCCTTCTTCGCATCACAAATCCCCCCATACGCTGACAAATATTTTAAGCGTGCCACGTACATTTTTTTTGTTTTGCGAGAAGGGACTATGCAAAGCTACCAGATCGTTTGGAGTAGACTTTGCAGCTTATCGCCGCGTCACGAGAGCGTGAAAAACTTCAAACTTTATATGCGACTACTAGAGATGCGCAGAGAATGATGATTTTAATCAATGATCTCGCCACTTGAATTGGGACAAGTACTAAATCATTCAATTAGAAACTTCCCACTACAATTCATTTAATGGACTTACAGGCCTCAGTTGAAGTTTTCCGTTAACAACGTATATGAGACCTTTGCTAGGGACTGCTGCACATTACCGAACAAGCCTCATTCGCAACGTGCGCGAAGACCCTGTCTCGGACGACCTGTAGACCTGCCTAGAGCGAAGCGATCAAGGCCTGGCTATTGACTGAAGAGCCTTGGCGATGAGCGTCACACAATAAACCGCATAGTGATGCAGAAACTCAACAACTCATGATCCGTAGTGACCTGTAACTTGCGCATCGCCGAGATCTTTTGGGCACTGATGGTTTTTTTGCTTCGATTGAGCAAATGAGCGATCTCGTTGACACTCATGCCCGCTGCGAACTGACGCAGCACTTCAAACTCGCGAACCGAAAGACTGGAAATGCGGTCCTCAACCGGTTCAACGCATTCGATGACACTCGGCAGAGAGTGAAATAGCTGACGACGGTAGGACTGGCCCTTGGCCAATGTGTTGAGCGCCACCAGAATCTCCTTGAGGTCGCTGCTCTTGGGCACGATCCCGGCTACCCCGACGTCATAGAGCCGCGAAAGAATCAGGTTGTTGGAGACCATGGTCAGAATCAGCACCTGGATGTTCGGAAAATGCCGAATCAGGTATTCAATCAGCTTGATGCCATCGCCATAGGCCTCGTCCCCCGGCATGTTGTAATCGGTGATAACCACATCCGGCTTGAGTCGCTGCAGTTTCTCCACCAACTCTGTTGAGTTCTGCACTTGGGCCACGACTTCATAACGATTGTCGCGTTCGATGTACTCACTGACACCCATCAACACTACTGGATGGTCATCAGCCAAAACTATCTTGATTTTCTTCATGAAGTCATTCGTCCAAAGATAAAGTTCGTCAGATCACGGACCTGGCCCGCCACGTTTTCACACGGCGGCAACAGCACGATCTATGCGTGCGAAGAGCAGTTCGCTCCTGCGGGCCAGCGGCTGATCAAGCGTTTTGATTTCCAGCGCCTGCTCCACGGCCCCACAGGCATCAGCCAAGGCCTGGGCCTGCACCACCGCCAGGGCGCCACGAATGCAATGCAGGCTGCTGCGTAATTGACTGACGTCCTGCGCGGCCAGGGCATCGCGAGCGCGCAACATGTCTTCGCGCATGGTGCTGATGAACAGCGCGCGCATTTTCGTCGAGACCTGGATCTTGTCGGGCGCGGCGATTAGTTCGGCTTCAGCTATGGAGCCGACAGTCTCCGTACCCGCTGTGATGAGGCTGTATTGCACGCCGCAGGCCCTCACCAAACTTTCCCATAGCCCCTGCAGGGTCAGGGGCTTGACCATCCAGGCATTCATGCCGACCTGCAGGCAGCGCTCGCCCTCCTCGCGCATGGCATTGGCCGTCACCCCAATGATGGGCAGTTGCTTGTCCAGCTGACGCAATGCAATGGCCAGCTCATAGCCATTCATGAACGGCATGCTGACATCGGTCAGAACCGCGTCGAATGCACCGGGCAACCACAGATGCAGTGCCTCCTGGCCATCCGCAGCCAGTACCACGCGACAGCCGAGCTCCTCGAGTTGCTCCTTGATGATGGCTTGATTGATCGGATTGTCTTCGGCAACCAGTACCCGCAACGGCAACTTGCCACGCTCGATCGGCCCTCTTTTCGTTGGCGAGATACCAGCACCGGTTTGCGCCTGAGCCACGGCCTGGGCAACTTCCCTGAGTGCATATACCCGTGCATGCCAGAGCCCCTGTTCGGCCTCGACCGACTCCTGGCTGTTGGCAATCACCCTCGCCCCGCCCCAACAACGCTCATTGCCCGGCACCACCAGCAAGTCGACCAATACCGCACCCGGCACCGGCTCCGACAACAGGCTTGGCGCTATCAGCGCGTTGGCGCCCCAATGCTTGAGCCATTCGCAGACGTTGTCCGCCAGCTCCTTGATCGGCGCCTGGACGTACACCGGCCCGGACCGCAACAGCGGTGCAGCATCGTCGACGTCGGGGCCTTCAAGCACCGCCAACTCGACGAAAAAATTGAAACTGCTACCCAGTCCAGGCTCGCTGACAACGTGAATCTGCCCGTTCATCAATTGGCTCAGACGCCAGCAGATCGATAGACCCAGGCCTGCTCCCCCGTTAGTAATACCCTGGCGCACTTGATAGAACGGCTCGAACAACAGCACCTGCTGGGCCTGGGAGATGCCCACCCCGGTGTCGGTGATCTGCCATTGCAGACTGACCTTGCCCGCTTCGCGCCCCAGCACCTTGAGACGTAGCACCACTCGACCGAAATCGGTGAATTTGATGGCGTTACCTACCAGGTTGCCGAGGATCTGCCGAATCCGCGCATGATCGCCCTTCAGGTATTGCGGCACATCAACATCGATGCAGGCGTACATTTGCAGCCCCTTGGCATTCGCCGCCGCCGCGCAGGCCTCCAGCACCTCCTCGACCAAGTCCAGCGGGCGAAAACCCTCCAACTCCAACGGCATCTGGGCCGATTCGATCTTCGACACGTCGAGCACGTCACTGATCAGTTGCAGCAGGGTTGAAGACGAGCCCTGGATGGTCTGCAGGTAATCCTGCTGACGCTGGTCGAGGGGGGTGCGCTCCAGCAACTCAAGGGTGCCGAGCACGCCGTACAAGGGGGTGCGAATCTCGTGGCTCATGGTTGCCAGAAAAATCGTCTTGGCCTGACTGGCCTCCTCCGCCAGGCGCTTGGCCAGGTTCAAGGCGGCGGTGCTTTGCTCGTGGTGGCTGATATCACTGAAAACACAGATCTGTACCTCCTGGTCCTGATAGCGGGCCATTTTGAAGCGCAGGTGCAGGTAGCGTCCGTCAACCTTGAAGCAAGACTCTCCAATTTCGTGGTCTCCAAGCTCATCCAGCAGCTTGAGCAGCCACTGAGAGGTGCCCAGCGCCAAGTGATTTTCCAGCAGCAATTGGTTATCACGCTTGCGGATCACGCTCAACCCGATCGGCGCCGTGTCGATCACAGCACGATTGAACAGCTCACTCTGGATTTCTCGGGCATGAGCCCGTCGCAGGGGGCCGATAACCCGCAGGAGGTACCAACGATTGAGCAGCCAGGCCAGGGTCAGCCCCCCCGCAATCAGGCCAAGCAGCCACAGCAGTTGCCACCGGGCGTGATGCACAAAACGTTGGTAGCTGATGCCGTAGACCGCTGTCCAATCGTTGCCCTGGCTCAGGGCTAGTTTTATTTGCAGACCGCGGCTCGAAAAACTCAGACCTTCAGGCAGTTGTCGGCCATCCGTTTGCGAGCCAAGGAGCGCCCTGCCACCAGGTAGCGTTAAGGTCAGGTCATCAAAAAATGGCGCCTGCGGGCTAAAGGCAAAACCACTGACCTGAGTCAGGGCCGGTTGCACCACTACCAGCACATCACGACCACGGGCCTCTAACGGCAACAACTTGTGCGGCATTTCGATACCGATGTACGCCTGTAACTGCCGCGTGCCGTTGCCTAGTAGATCGAGACTGCTCCAATGCACGCCTGCGCGTTGCTTCGGAGCACTGGCCTCCTGCAGCAAAACGCGCAGTCCAATGCCGGCTTCCTGGTAACTAACAGGGTCAGAGACCGAACCAGCGGCGCGCCTGGCACCCTGCGCCGGGATACCCAGAGTGAACTCATCACTCGGGGAAAGGACGAACAACTGGGGGGGCGAATAAGGCGAGCCGGACCAGAACTCACCGTAGTCATTGGCCAGGTGCATGCCCAGAATGAACGGTGCCTGATCAGGCATCGGCTGATTGGCGTGCATCGGCACCATGACACTGAACGGCATCGAGAACGAAACTTCCCGGCCTTCGTAGATCACCTGCTGCGGCGTTTGAGACAGCTCAGTAATGCGCAGCGGCGTCAGATTCTGCTCCAACACCTCCTGGGGAGCGGCGACTTTCTTCGCAATGCGTTGTAAAAACGCCTGGTTTTCATTCACTTGTGCCATCAGCAGTTCGAAGTGGCGATTAGCCCTATGCACCTGCTCTTCCAGTAAGCATTCTGCCACCCAGTAGCAGCCCCCCGACAGCGACAGGACGATCCCAGCCAGGATGGCGGAGGCCCGGCGCAGTCCGGTGCTTGAGGCAAGAGTACCTGGTAAGACGTGATCGGAAGTCATCATGGTTTCCAGAGTGGAATGGGGCAGCGGCCAATTGACGCCCTGCTCGACAACCCTCGCAGCACAAGGGCATCTGGGCCGTTCGCCACAAACAAGGCAGCGCACACTCGGCGTTCAGGGTGGGCAATCAATGGCTTGTCGGAGGTCCGTCCTCACTCAACAAGGTGTTGAACTGATCAGGTGAAACGGCCTGGGAAATCAGGAAACCCTGCACGGCATCGCATTTGAGCTGGCGCAACAGCACCAACTCCTCCTGGCTCTCGACGCCCTCGGCCACGACCTCCAGGCCCAGTTGCTGGCCCAGGGCTACGATGCTGGCAATTGCCAAGGCCAAGTTCTTGTTCTCGACACAGCCCTGCACCAGCGCCCGGTCGATTTTCAGTTCGGTAAAGGGGGTAGAGACCAGATTGAAATAGGAGCTGTAGCCTTGGCCGAAGTCGTCCTGAGCCAGGCCAAAACCCTTCATCCTCAGGCGGCAGGCGCCCGCATAGAACTTGCTGATGTTGTCGGTGGTGGAGCACTCCATCAGCTCAAAACCGATCATGCCGGGCACACCATCGTGCTCGATCACCAGGTCAAACAGGCGGTCAGCCAGGCTATCGCTGTCTAGCAGGTGGGTAGGCAGATTGATCGAAACCGGAATGTCATAGCCCTGCTTGCGCCAGCGGGATTGGGCCAGAATCGTCTGTTTGACGAACAGCATCAGCAATTGCTCTTCCAAGCCAAAGCGCACCACAGCCGGTAGAAAGTCTGCCGGCATCAGCAAGCCATGCTGCGGATGAGGCCAGCGGGCCAACGCCTCGGCCGAGATAATGCGGCCATTGACCAAGGATTTTTTCGGTTGAAACCAGGCCTGCAATACCTCGCTAGCCAAGGCCTGTTGCAGCATCTCCCGGCTGAATACCGGCTGGCCGATATCCAGGGTCTGGCTGGCCCCCAGCCAGGTGTCGAGCTCCTTCATCAATTTCTGAACCGAGCCCGATAACACTGGTTTCGATAGCTGGCCTATGACCTTGAGCCCCAGGCTTTGGGCAACCAGACTGGCGCTAATGATCATGCGCTGGGAAGCCGAACTCATGATCGCCAATGCCGGCGTCAAGGTCCTGGAGGCCAGCTGTTGAATGAATTGCACGCCGTCCATGCCGGGCATCACCAGGTCGGTCAAGACCAGGTCAAAATCAGCCTCATCCAGGCGTTTCAGCGCGCTATGTCCATCGCAAGCGGCTTCAACTCTTACATCGCCGAACTCCTTGAACAGGTTCAGCAGGTACTCGTACTGGAAAGGGTGGTCCTCCACGATCAGGACGTTATAAAGCACGATTCTTACTCCGGTTGTGTTGCAAATTATGGGACAGCGCACGCAGGCCGAACGGTTTGATCAGGCACTCATCCATGCCGGCCGCCAGGCAGCGTTCGCGCTCATCACTGAGCGCATTGGCCGTGGCCCCGATGATGGGCAGGTCACAGCCCTGCCGGCGCAGTTGGGCTACCAGCTCATAGCCATTCATGTTGGGCATGTTGATGTCGGTCAGCACCGCGTCGAATGCGCCCTCGCGCCACAGCGCAAGTGCTTCGTGGCCGTCGGCCGCGAGCTGTGCCGTGCAGCCCAGCTCCTCGAGCTGGTCCTTGAGGATCAACCGGCTGATCGCATTGTCTTCAGCCACCAGCAGGTGCAGCCCCAGTTGCGGCAGCGCCACGGTGCCGGTTTGTGCACCGTCAGTCTGGCTGTTGCTGCCTTGCGCCTGGCCGACTGCGCGACGCAGGTCCAACAGGTTGCTGAGGTTGACCTGCCATGACGCGGTTTTGCGATCAGCGGTGCTCACACTGACCCTGTCGCTCACGTGGACCAACGGAATACTCAAGCCCGGCTGGGGCTGTACAGTGTCGCCAGCCTGCACCTGCACCAGGACCGCCGACGCTTCCAGCCCTTGCTCTGAGTGGATGCCGATTTGCGCCCGGGCGCCCCAGCGCCGCAGCCAGCCACAGATGTTTTCGGCCAGCTCGCGTGATGGAGAAACCACGTAAACCGTTTCGAGCAACAGCCGTGGGACTGCCGGAGCATCACCGTTAAGATCCTGTTCCAGCGGCAGTTTCAAGATAAAGCTGCTGCCCAATCCTGGCTCGCTGACCACGCGCAAGCTGCCATTCATCAGCGAGGTCAGGCGTTGGCAGATGGACAGTCCCAAGCCTGTGCCTGCGGCCATTCCGGTGTTGTGCCCCACTTGGTAAAACGGCGCAAACAGCAGTTGCTGGTGCTGTGCGGAAATACCTGCGCCGGTATCGGAAACCTGCCATAGCACGGTGACGCGCTCGTTATCGCGACTTTCCACCTTGACCCGCAACACGATTCGCCCACTTTCAGTGAACTTCACCGCATTGCTCAGCAGGTTGTTCAGAATCTGGCGAATGCGTGTCGAGTCACCCTTCAAGCGTTCGGGCAACTGGGGGTCGACCTGGGCATACAAGCGCAACCCTTTATTGATGGCGGCTGCCGAATAGCCCTCGATGACCTCCTGAATCAGATCAAGCGCGGAGATGTCACTCTCTTCGAGAAACAGCTGCCCAGCCTCGATCTTGGCCACATCCAGCACATCGCTGATCAATTGCAGCAAGGTCGATGACGAGCCTTCGATCGCCTGTAGGTAGTTGGTCTGTTGGGTGTTGAGGCTGGTTCGTGCCAGCAGCTCCAGAGTGCCAAGCACACCGTACAACGGCGTGCGGATTTCATGGCTCATGGTGGCCAGAAACTGGGTCTTGGCCTCGTTGGCTGTGTCGGCCAATTGCCGAGCATGCTCCAGTGCCGCTTCCACCTGCTTATGGGTGCTGATGTCGCTGAAGGCGCAAAACAGCACATCCTCGCCACAGTAGCGGGTCGCGGAATAACTCAGGGTCAGGTGTCGGCCACAGGTTTCGAACTCGTCGGAGCCTTCGCCTGCCGGACTGTCAAACGCCCGTCTGATCCAACCTTGGCGACGCTGTTCACGTACGTTCCCTGCCCCGAGCCAATGCTCGGACAAGTGATTTTGCAGGACCACCGCACCGTCCACTCGACTCAGCACACACAACGCCACCGGAGCGGTCTGGATCACCGCGCGGCTGAACGCCTCGCTTTCAACCAGTGATTTGTCGCGATAAATCGCTGGAGCGATCAGGCGTTTTTCAATGCGCATCACCAACAACCAGATGGCTGCGATGCTGGCGATGCCCAACAAGGCCACCAGTAGCAAAGGTCCGCGCAAAGCCAGGAGCAAGGACCGAAAATCGATGGCGTAGATCACCTGCAGATCGGTGTAACCGAGGTGCTGGCGCATGATCATGCTGCCCGACAGCCAGCCCTGGCCGACAAAACCGAAATATTTATCGCCGTGCAACTGCGACACGGCCTGGCTCAGGCTGGGGTTGGAGGTGCTGGCGAACACTTCGTTGCCCTGAGCATTGAGCACCACGAACTCACCGATCCGGTCGCTGCTCAGTGCCGCCAATACATCCACATCTTCGATCTCCAATCCAAGCCATCCCGAGCTGGGCTCACGCTCGTCGAGCAAACTGAACAGGTACAGAGAAGATCCGGACACCGTTGCCCGGCTTGAGGTGTCGTGCAACCAAAGCTCTCCCTCTGGTGGCAGGCTTTGGGATGTCAGGTGTTCGAGTTTTTGCAGCACGGACTGTGGCATCACCCGTTCTTCCTGGCGGGCACCCGGCAGATGCAGAATCTGCGGTTTCGAGCCAGCCTCGACGTACAGCAGGCTGATATTGTTCTGGCGCAGATAATCGAGCTTGCGTTCCGTCAGCCACAGGCTCCAGAAGATTTCGCCGCGCCCCAAGCGCACATGCAACTCCTCATCGGGAACGGTAGGAATGGGTTCTTCCACCCCTCGATTGCGCACTGCCGAAAGACTCAGGTTGCGCAACAACACTTCATTACCGGTGAAAAAACGCTGAGCTACGGAGATCGAACCGCTCAGGTAACCCCGTCGCAACGACACTTCGTCCTCGAAGCTCGAGCTGAGGTAGGCGTAAAGCGCACTGAATAAAGAGAACTGCAACACCAAGGCGAAAAGACGCAACAATTTGCGAGCAGCCTTGGGCGTGGAGAAAGAGGCATCGGCGGGCTGGAAAAACTGTTTGAATCTCATTAATTCACACTAAACAGACCACTGCATCAAGAGGCAAGATTCTTCCTGAACTTATATTCCATTCAAAAATTAATACCGATGGGCAAGCAGCAAACTCCATTCATCCGCTTGCCTTGAGCTTTTAACCCTTGATGTAACTCGAGTTCACCCTACATACAGATCAATTCACTTTTAGCCGTATGCAAGCGCATACATATCCTTAACGGATGCTGCGAATACTGCCTTTGTTACCTTTAACGGTGACGGCAACATTACTGAACTGAACAGTTAATGCATCCAGATGGGGATACAACGCCCCTCTTAGTCGGGGAGCCGGAGCATATAGCCTAAGTTCAAAGGAGTTAAATCAGACCAGTCCTATAACCCGTAGGGCCGAGATTTAAATTAGCCAACGCGATAAAACCTGCCAAGAACTGGCTGGGTTTCAAATTCAATAACCTCCTCTCGTCCTGACATTCCTCCTCCCCATGGCCGAGGGAGGCGTCCGAAGTCCGTGCGTCGTCGACGGTTCAGCGCGTACCAGGCATGCGCTTCAAGGTCTCACTTGGCAATTCCTTGAACAAGGCCCGGTAGCTGCTGGAAAACCGGCCCAGGTGCCAGAACGACCAGTGCATCGCTACCTCGGCCACGGTGGTGTCCGCCGTGCTGCGGCCGAGCAGTTCGCGGTGCGCGCTGTTGAGCCGACGCAAACGCAGCCACTGGCTGGGCGCCATACCGGTGTAGGTTTTGAAGGTGTGTTGCAACTGACGCAGGGAAACCCCGGCGACCTCGGACAACTCCAGCAAGTTGAGAGTCTCTTCGGGCATATCGGCCGCCCATTGCGCGACCCGTTTCATGATTGACCGCTCCTCGGCCCGCCGCTGCATGGCACCGCGCTCAAGGCTCACACAGGCGTTGTCGAGGATGTACAGGCAGTCTTCGAGCAGTTGCTGGGTCAGGGCTTCCCTGCTCGGCGGATCGAAGGCCTGGGACAGGCGAGTCAAGGTGCCGCTGAGCCAGCGGCTGAACAGCGCGTTCTGCCCCGAGTTGAGCGGCGCCATGAACAACCCGTCCATGCGCTCGACGCTCAGGCCATGGCGCTGGACGAACTCGGCACCGAACACCACCGCCACTTCCTGGTAGTTCTCCGGGGTGATCCAGATGTTGCCGCTTTCGCCATTGAGCACGTACAGCGCGTTGTCGCTACGATCGAAACAGAACGCCAGGGCCCCCGGCGGTGCACAGAAATTCTGCTCGACCCGGGTGTTCATGCACTCCTCGTAAATCTCAACCCCCTGCAAGTCGAGGTAGCGCACCTGGCCGGCGAAATGCCCGGGGGACATCTGCTGGTAATGCTGGACCCAACCAGGTGTGGCACGGATCTGCTCAGCCACATCGGCGGAGTTGAATGCTTGGACTTGCAAGACGTTGCACGCTGTCATCGGGGGACCTTACGCACTCGTTTGGTGCGTTTTGGTTCTGCTTAAAGTGGATAGATGGAACCTTGAGCGTCGACCAAGATAGTCGTCAACGCGCTGCAGGGGAAGCCTTGCCGGAGCCCCTGGCGCCGAATCAACCCACCATGAGGTTTTTATGAATGCCCCTTTCGATCAGCTGTCCACATGGCTGAAAGATCACAAGATTACCGAAGTAGAGTGCGTGGTCAGCGACCTGACCGGTATTGCCCGCGGCAAGATCGCACCGACCAACAAGTTCCTGAATGAGCGCGGGATGCGCCTTCCGGAAAGCGTGCTGTTGCAAACGGTAACCGGGGATTTTGTCGACGACGATATCTACTACGCCCTCCTCGACCCGGCCGACATCGACATGGTCTGCCGTCCCGATGCCGCGGCGACCTATGTGGTGCCGTGGGCAATCGAGCCGACGGCAATCGTCATCCACGACACCTTCGACAAGCTCGGCAACCCGATCGAACTGTCACCGCGCAACGTGCTGAAAAAGGTTCTGCAGCTCTACACCGACAAAGGCTGGCAGCCGATCGTCGCACCAGAGATGGAGTTTTACCTGACCCAGCGCTGCGAAGACCCAGACTTGCCGCTCAAGGCCCCCCTGGGCCGCTCGGGCCGCGCCGAGAGCGGGCGACAGTCGTTCTCCATCGACGCCGCCAACGAGTTCGACCCCTTGTTTGAAGACGTCTATGACTGGTGCGAAGCCCAGGGCCTGGACCTCGATACATTGATCCACGAAGACGGACCGGCGCAGATGGAAATCAATTTCCGCCACGGCGACGCCCTGGACCTGGCCGACCAGATCACGGTGTTCAAGCGCACCCTGCGCGAGGCAGCGCTCAAACACAACGTCACCGCGACCTTCATGGCCAAGCCGGTGGCCGATGAACCGGGCAGCGCCATGCACCTGCACCAGAGTGTGGTGGACATCGCCACCGGCAAGCCGATCTTCGCCGACGACCAGGGCCGGATGAGTCCGTTGTTCCTGCACCACATCGGTGGCTTGCAGAAATACATCCCCAAAGTGCTGCCGATGTTCGCCCCTAACGTCAATTCGTTCCGCCGCTTCCTGCCGGACACCTCGGCCCCGGTCAACGTCGAGTGGGGCGAGGAAAACCGTACCGTCGGCCTGCGTGTGCCGACATCCACACCGGAGGCCATGCGCGTCGAAAACCGTTTGCCGGGGGCCGATGCCAACCCTTACCTGGCGATTGCCGCCAGCCTGTTGTGCGGCTACCTGGGCATGGTCGAGGGCATCGAACCCAGCGCCCCAGTCCAGGGCCGGGCCTATGAGCGGCGCAACCTGCGGCTGCCGATCACCATCGAAGACGCCCTGGCCCACATGGAAAGCTGCCCGACCATCGAGCAGTACCTGGGACGAAAATTCGTCCAGGGTTATGTCGCGGTCAAGCGTGCCGAACATGAGAACTTCAAGCGCGTGATCAGCTCCTGGGAACGGGAATTTCTGTTGCTCAGCGTCTGATAGCGAGCTTTGCATCACGATCGAACAACAACTCCAAGAGGTGTCGACATGCGTCTATTGAAATCCGTGGTTCCCGTGGCCCTGGCGTTGCTGTGCAGCACCGGTGCCCAGGCTCAGCCGAGCGTCAGCGTGTACAACTGGACCGACTACATCGGCGAGACCACCCTCGCCGACTTCCAGACGAAAACCGGCATCAAGGTGATCTACGACGTCTTCGACTCCAACGAGACCTTAGAGGGCAAGCTGCTGGCCGGACGTACCGGGTATGACGTGGTGGTGCCGTCGAACCACTTCCTGGCGCGCCAGATCAAGGCCGGGGCCTTCCTCAAGCTGGATCGCGCGCAACTGCCAAACTGGCCGAACCTGGACCCGAAACTGCTGGCGCTGCTGGAGAAGAACGACCCCGGCAACCAGCACTCGGTGCCCTACCTGTGGGGCACCAATGGCATCGGCTACAACGTCGACAAGGTCAAGCAGGTGCTGGGGATCGACCATATCGATTCCTGGGCGGTGTTTTTCGAACCCGAGAACCTGAAAAAGCTCAGCCAGTGCGGCGTGTCGATGATGGACTCGCCCGATGAAGTGTTCCCGGCCGTACTCAACTACCTGGGCCTGGATCCACGCAGCGAGAACCCCGAGGACTACAAAAAAGCCGAGGCCAAGCTGCTGGCGATCCGCCCGTATATCACCTACTTCCACTCTTCCAAGTACGTGTCCGACCTGGCCAACGGCAATATCTGCCTCGCGTTCGGTTACTCGGGGGATGTGTTCCAGGCGGCGAACCGGGCCAAGGAAGCGAAAAACGGGGTGAATGTCGCTTACTCAATCCCCAAGGAAGGCAGCAACCTGTGGTTTGACCTGTTGGCCATCCCGGCCGATGCCAGTAACGTCAAGGAGGCCCACGCTTTTATCAACGACCTGCTGGACCCGCAAGTGATCGCCAAGGTCAGCGCCTCGGTCGGTTACGCCAACCCCAACCCGGCGTCGAAACAGTACATGGACCCCGAACTGGTCAATAACCCCGAGGTGTACCCACCGCAGGAGGTGCTGGACAAACTATACATTTCCAGCACCCAGCCGCCGGCCATCATGCGTTTGATGACCCGCTCCTGGAGCAAAGTGAAGTCCAACAAATGAATCAGCCAAACACCGGGGCGGGGCCAGCCGAGCACGCCCGCTCCTATTACGCGGCCTCGGCCAGGGCCTTGGCCGGCTACCCGGTGCTGAATGAGGACCTGGAGGCCGACGTCTGCGTCATCGGTGGCGGCTTTACCGGGGTCAATACCTCCATCGAACTGGCCCAACGCGGGTTGTCGGTGATCCTGCTCGAAGGCCAGCGGATTGGCTGGGGCGCCAGCGGGCGCAACGGCGGCCAGCTGATTCGCGGCATCGGCCATGACGTCAGCGGCTTTGCACGCTACGTCGGCGAAGAGGGAGTCAATTACCTGAATCGCGCCGGCATCGACTCGGTGGAGCTGGTGCGGCAACGGGTCGGCGAACACAGCATCGACTGCGACCTGCGCTGGGGGTTTTGCGAATTGGCCAACACCCCGGCGCAGTTCGCTGCCTTCCAGGCCGAGCAGGACGGCCTGGCGGCCATGGGCTATGCCCACGCGACGCGCATCGTCAGTGCCGCAGACATGGGCCAGGTGGTGGGCTCATCGGTGTATGCCGGTGGCCTGGTGGACATGGGATCGGGGCATCTGCACCCGCTCGACCTGGTGTTGGGCGAAGCGCGCCTGGCCAAATCCCTGGGGGTGCGGATCTTCGAGAACAGCCCGGTGCTGCAATTGCTGCACGGCGAACCGGTGAAGATCCGTTGCGCACAGGGCACAGTGCGCGCCGCCAGGCTGGTGCTGGCCTGCAATGCCCATCTGGATGACCTGGAACCACGCCTGGGCGGCAAGGTGCTGCCCGCCGGCAGTTACATCATCGCCACCGAGCCACTGGGCGAGGCCTTGGCGCAGCAGTTGATCCCGCAGAACCTGGCTCTGTGCGACCAGAAGGTCGGCCTTGATTATTACCGGCTGTCTGCCGACCACCGCCTGCTGTTCGGCGGTGCCTGTCATTATTCAGGGCGCGATCCGGCCGATATTGCGGCGTACATGCGGCCGAAGATGCTCAAGGTGTTCCCGCAACTGGCCCAGGTGCGCATCGATTATCAATGGGGCGGCAAGATCGGTATCACCGCCAACCGCTTCCCCCAGGTCGGGCGCCTGGCGCAGTACCCGAACGTGTTTTATGCCCAGGGCTATTCCGGCCACGGCCTCAACGTTACCCACTGGACCGCCAGGCTGCTGGCCGAGGCAATCCACGCCGGCCACAGCCAGGGCCTGGATATCTTCAGTGCCGTGCCGCATATGACCTTCCCTGGCGGCCCGGCCTTGCGCGCGCCGCTGCTGGCATTGGGCATGCTCTGGCATCGGCTGCGCGAGGTGTTGGGTTGAGGGAGTGACGCGAGCCTGGCGACTCAGTGGCTGGTAAAGCGCAGGATCGCCTCCGCCACGGCGGGCCCTGCTTCGCGCTGCGGAAAATGCCCCACCCCCGGCAGTACCTGGCGTTCATAGCGTCCGCTAAAAAACGCCTCGCGCCCCGCCGAGCTGTCCGGATGGTTACACGTGTCCAGGGCACCGTGCAGGACCAGGGTCGGCACCCTCAGCACCGGCGCCGGATTGAGCCTGGCCTCTTCATTGGCAAACGCCGGATCCCCCACCACCCCGCCCCAGCGATGCTGGTACGAATGCAGCACCACCGCCACCCAGTCGGGCCCGGCGAATGCGCGGCAGGCGCTGGCAAAATCCTCATCGGTGTACCAACCCGCTGGTGACCAGGTGTCCCACATCATCCGCGTAAAGGCGTTGCGATCCTCCTTCAGGCTCTGCTGTCCACGGGGCGTCGCCATAAACCAGTGGTACCAGTAGTTGCGTGCCTGCTGCAGGGACATGACCTGGTTCGGCGCGTTAGTGCCATAGCCCACTGAAACCATCACCAGACGCGAGGCTACGTCCGGGCTCAAGCCGCAGGCATTGGCCACGGCTCGCGCGCCCCAGTCGTGTCCGACCAACAGCGGGCGCTGCAATCCCAGGGCCTGGATAAACTGCAGAAGGTCGACGCCCAGTGCCGCCAGTTGCCCGCTGCGCGGGGTGCCCGCGTCACGGAAACGAGTGGGCAGGAACCCACGCAAGGCCGGCGCGAGCACTCGATAACCGGCTTCTGCCAAGGTCTCGGCGACCTGGCTCCAGCTCTCCGGGCTGTCCGGCCAGCCATGCACCAGCACTGCGGTCGCGGCTCCCGATGGGTTCCACTGCAAATAGCCGATATCCAGTGCCGGGGTGCTGACGAAGGAATAAGTGCTCATGTCGATCTCCGTTCGAATGGGGAGTGATCCATGCTAGCGTCCGCAACGTTGTTGATTGATGACGAATAAGCACTCACTGATCAAGATCTGAATTGAATCGAGCACACTATGGCCACCCCCATCGCGTCCCTGTCCGGCTCCCTGGACCTGTTGCTATTGAAAACCTTCGTCGCGGTGGTCGAGGCCAACAGCTTCGTTTTCGCGGCCGAGCAACTGGCGCTGACCCCTTCGGCGGTCAGTGGCCATATCAAGCGCCTGGAAACCAGCGTCGACGTTCAGCTCCTGGCCCGCACCACCCGCCGTCTGGAACTGACCGCCGAAGGTGAAATGCTTTACACCTATGCCCGCAACATCCTCAGCCTGGAACGTGAAGCCCGGGCCAGATTGCGCGGCGCCCATATCCAGGGGCGAATTCGGGTGGGCTGTTCCGAGGACTTCGCCAGCACCTGGCTGCCACACGTGTTGCAGTCGTTCAACCGCGCCCATCCCCGCGCCAGCATCGAGCTCAAGGTGGGCATCACCACCGAGTTGCTGCAGCACAAACGCCTGGGTCAACTGGACCTGGTGTTCGGCAAGCAATGCGCGCGGGTTGATGACGAGGGCGAATTGCTCTGGGAGGAGCCGCTGGTCTGGGCCTACAGCAGTACGCTCAAACTGGCACCGGACGCCAGCCTGCCGCTGGCAGTGTTTCCCGAACCTTGCGTGTACCGCGAGGCCGCCATTGCAGCGCTGACCAGCAGTGCCCGGCCGTGGCGAGTGGCCTTTGAAAGCAGCAGCATGGCCGGCTGTATCGCCGCGGCCCTGGCGGGTTTTGCGGTGACGCCCATTGCCCGCAGCCAACTGTTGGACGGGCTCAAGGAACTGGGGCCTGAACACGGCCTGGGCGCTATGACCCAGGCCCGCTTCTATGCCTTCACCGAGCAGAACACTCCTGCGGTGGCAACGCTGGTTGAAGCGGTGCGGGAAATCGGCCAACGGAAGCGCTTTATTCGTTGATGGTCGCGCAGTGCTTCAGGCATAGACCCGCAGCAGAAAATCCAGGAGCAAGCGATTGACCTCGGGCGCCTGCTCGCTCTGGATCCAGTGCCCGCAGTCGGCCAGCAGGTGCTGCTCCAGGTGCGGCACGCTATCGGGCATGCGTTTGAGGGTGTGGGCTTCCAGGATCCCGACGGGGTCGCGGTCACCGATCAGGAACAGGGTGGGTTGCTGCACCTTGGCGCCGCTGAGGAACTCGCTGCGCTGCCAGTTGCGCTCGAAGTTGCGGTACCAGTTCAAGGCCCCGCGAAAGCCGTGTTCGGCGAAGGTCTGGCGATAGACCTGGAAGTCCTGCTCCGAGCACCACGGGGGTAATACCTGGGGAATTTGCAGGCCATCGAACAGGCGCGCATCGGCGGGACGGGGTTGCAGCAAGGCCCCGGCGTCGCCCATGAACAGGCGCAGGCTGACGTCGATGTCGGCGTCCAGCTCGGTTTCGGCCACGCCGGGCTCCTGGAAATACAGGATGTAATTGAAGCGATCGGCAAAGACCTCACGCATGACCTCGATTGCCGGGCGCTTGGCGCGGCCAGCGAAGGGCACGGACAGGGTCACTAGCGCCTGGATCCGCTGCGGCTCAAGCAAAGCCAGATACCAGGCCACCACCGCGCCCCAATCGTGGCCGACCATGCACACCCGGGTATGGCCGAAGGCGTCCATGGCGGCCTGGATATCGGCGCACAGGGTCAACAGGTCATAGGCCTCCACCGCCGGCGGTGCGCTGCTGGCACCGTAACCGCGCATCTGCGGTACAAATACCCGGTAACCGGCCGCCACCAGCGGTCCCACCTGCTCGCGCCAGGAATACCAGCACTCGGGAAAGCCATGCAGCAGCCAGACCGGGCGCCCGTCTTCAGGACCGGCGACCTGCACGCACACGTCGATGCCATTGACTGAAAGTCGATGCGGTGAGTAGGGAATCATCGGTGGGTGTCCATAGGGCGTAAGGTTTCTGCACGCTAGCAGAACCATCCTTGGCTCTGAATCATCATTCGGCGATCGAATGATGGGCCCCTGGTGTTAAAACCCCGCTCAGTTGGCGCTGCGGCTGCCTTGCTGACGAATCAGGCGTTGAGTATTGAGGACTTTTTCCAATGCCTGCTCGGACTCCGGGTCCTGCATCGGCGCGCGGATGGCGGCGGAGACCAGGCTGATCAGCTTGGCCATGACCTCGGCGTCGGTGGCCGGGCGGCCGAGGCTCATGGCCTGCATCAGCAGGCGTAGCTCGGTGCCGGCCATGACCCCGGAAATCGCCTTGAGAGCGAACTGCAAGCGCACCCCCAATTCATTGCGCGGCAAGTCGGGCAAGGCCAGGGCGAACGCCTTGAAGAAGCGCTCGAACACGGGTTGGTAATGTTCTTTGAGGTATTCCTGGATGAAGGGCGAGGTGTCGCTGTAGACCCGGCCGAGGAAGCGAATGAACGAGCGCCCTTCTATGCCGGACTCATCGCTTCGTTCCAGGCCCATGGCCGGGGCAAACAACACGCCGAGCAGGGTTTCGCAGTCCAGCGGGCCCTCGCTTTGCTCCTCGCATTTGGCCAACAGTTCCAGGCGCTGGTCATTCAGTGGGCCCAGGCGCTGCATCAGCAGCGCGGTCATCAGCGAGTCTTTGTCGCCGAAGTGGTAATTCACGGCTGCCAAGTTGACCTTGGCCCGTTCGGTAATCTGGCGCAGCAGCACGGCGTCATAACCGAACTTGATAAACAATGCCTCCGTCGCCTCCAACAATCGGGTCTTGGTGACATTTGGAGCACTGAGTTTCTTTGCGACCATGGATGGAGACCTTTGCTAGGCTGAAAACCTGACCGGACGAACAGCGTTTTAAAAAAAAAATTGATTTTTTATACCCGTGCGGCCCTTTTAAAGCAAGCCTTTGCCGGATGCAGCCGGCTGGCCCGGGCTTTTTTCGACTCGCAAGTCTGGCGCTGACCGAGACGAAGAAAATGTTTCAAGTTGTCACGCAATTCGGCGACAAATTTGCCCCATTCAGCGTGGTTGACGGCTAGCGTCGCCTTGGAATCACAGCTACCATTCAAACAAATTTTTAAAAACAATAAATAAAAATCAGTGCTGAACCTGTGCGCAAACACCCTCGCAGCCCTTATTGGCCCCCGGGAACTTGCCCAGCGATGTCCAGCCTGCCAGCGCGGTAAGCAATGACAGACACTATTGCTCACGAAGGCTTCATTTCCCTGCAAGGCATTGGCAAGAGCTATCGGCTGGCAGACCAGCACCTGCAGATTCTCAAGGATGTCTCGTTGACCATCGAGGTCGGCGAAAGCTGCGCCATCCTCGGCGCCTCCGGCTCCGGCAAAAGCACCCTGCTCAATATCCTCGGCTTGCTCGACCTGCCGGACAGCGGCGAATACCGCTTTGCCGGTCATGACATTTTCGGCGCCAGCCCCGACCAGTTGGCGGCCATTCGCAACCAAAAAATCGGTTTTGTGTTCCAGAGTTTCAATCTGCTGCCGCGCCTGAGTGCCCTGGATAATGTCGCCCTGCCCTTGAGTTATCGTGGCGTGGCCCGGCGCGAGTCGCTGCAACGGGCCATGCACGTACTGCATCAGGTGGGCCTGGCAGAACGTGCCGAACACCGCCCCGCCGACCTCTCCGGCGGCCAGCGGCAACGGGTGGCGATTGCCCGGGCGCTGGTGTGCCAACCCTCGGTCATCCTCGCCGACGAACCCACCGGCAACCTCGACAGCCACACCGCCCAGGACATCATGGAGCTGTTGCTGTCGCTCAACCGCGAGCGCCACGTGACGCTGATCATCGTCACCCACGACCCGCACATCGCCCATCGCCTGCAACGGCAGATCCGCGTGCACAACGGCGTGGTGCAGGAGGCGTGCCCGGCATGAGCCTCAGGGTCGAGCAAAGCGCCAGCCAATTGCTGCATGAAGCCTTCGTCAGCCTGCGGACCCTGGGCAAGCGCTCGATCCTAGCGTTGCTGGGCATCGTCATCGGCAGTTCCTCAGTGGTGGCGCTGATCAATATCGGCAACAACGCGGCCGAGGAAGCCGCGGCGATTTTCAAGGACATGGGCACCGACACCCTGTCTGTGCAGTTCCCCGGTGTCGCCGACAGCCGAGTACCGTTGCCGCCGATGCTGGACGTCGAGCAACTGCACCGCGACGCCCCCAATGTGATGTTTATCGCCCCGGTGACCCTGGCCAGCGGCCCGCTGATCTTCCACGGCCGCTCCACCGGCGCCGGCCTGGTCGGCAGTACCGAGGAGCTGGCCGGGGCCATGCGTCTCAACATGCGCGAGGGGCGCTTTCTTTCGGATTTCGATCAGGGCGAGACCTACACCGTGGTCGGGCACAAGGTGGCCCAGGCACTGAGCACCCCGGGGGATCCGCTGCGCCTCGGCGAGCGGCTCAGGGTCAACGACTACCTGTTTCTGGTGATCGGCATCCTCCAGGAGCAACCAGCGTCGCTGATGATTCCGGTCCAGGCCAACGACTCGATCTTCATCCCCCTGCAAGGCATGCGCCGGATCTACCCCGCGCCGCAGATCAGCAATGTGATCGCCCGGGCGGCCGTGGGTCAGGACATGAACCAGGTCGCCGAAGACTTGACCCAAGCGTTGAAGCAGCAGCTCAGGGACAGGGACATCGCCGTGCAACTGCCGCAACAGATCATCGACGGCATGACCCGCCAGAGCCGCACGTTCAGCTACCTGCTGCTGGCCCTGGGCGGTATTTCCCTGATTGGCGGCGGGGTGGGCGTGATGAATGTGATGTTGATGAACGTTTCCGAACGCCGACGGGAGATCGGCATCCGCATGGCCCTGGGCGCCCGCCGCCGGGATATCCGCAATCTGTTCCTGCTCGAAGCCGTGACCCTGACCGCCGTCGGGGCGCTGTGCGGGGCGGTGCTGGGCGTCGCGGCGGCGGCGATTTATGCCGTGCTGTCAGGCTGGCAGTTCACCCTGGCGGCGGCCGCCCTGCCCCTGGGCGTGGGCAGCACCTTGCTGGTCGGGCTGTTTTTTGGCCTGTACCCGGCCGTCTCGGCGTCTCGCCTGCAACCGGTGGAGGCCCTGCGCGATGAGTGACTGGCGCCCATGGATGGTTTGCGTCCTGTACCTGTTCACCACTCCCCTGCTCGCGGCCACCGAGCCCAGTATGGCCAGCCAGGCCGCCGCGCCCTCGTTGCGCAACGCACAGGCACGCAGCGTGCTACTGAGCCAGCAAATGACCGACCTGACCCTGGGCGACGCGGTGTATCTGGGGTTACGCAATAACCGGGGGATTCGCAGCGCCTACCTGCAACGGGTGGCGCAGAAGTTCGACCTGCGGGTGGCCGAGGACGCCTTCAACCCCAAGCTGCTACTCAATGGCAACTACCGCACCGCCCAAGGCACCCACGACCGCAGCCGCAACGCCACGGTCGCGCCGACCACCAGCCTGCTGGGTGAATACGGCACGCGCCTGAGCATGGCCTGGACCCAGCAACTGAACAATGCCGACCGGGCCGGGCGCTATCGCAGCGACGGCCTGGACCTGGCAGTGATCCAGCCATTATTGCGTGGCGCCGGCTGGGACGTGACCACCGCCCCGCTGCGCCTGGCGCGGATCTCGGAGCAGGCCAACCGCCTCAACCTCAAGTCCAGCGTGGCCCAGACCATTTCCGATGTGATCACCACCTACCGCGAGCTGCTCAGGTCCCAGGAGCAACTGGCCATTGCCCGGGAAGCCCTCAAGCGCGCCTCGGCCCTGCTGGAAGTGAACAAGGCGCTGATCGGCGCCGGGCGCATGGCGGAATTCGAGATCGTGCAAACCGAGGCCGACATGGCCACCCAGGAACTGGGGGTGGAAGAAGCGCAGAACCAGGTGGACATCAATCGCCTGTCGTTGCTGCGCTTGCTGGCCCTGGACCTGTCTACGCCGATTCGCGCCAGCGAGGCCCTGGAAGCCAGCAAAGTCAGCATCGACAAGGGCCAGGCCCTGCGCCTGGCCCAGGTGCAGCAGCCACACTATTTGTCCACCCTGCTGGGCAGCCAGCAGGCTGACCTCAACCTGGTGATCGCCAAGGACCAGAGCCGCTGGGATGTGTCGCTGGTCGCCGGGGCCAATCAGATCAGCGACCGTTATGACAACGATAACGGCAACGGGGCCGGGCGCCGCTGGGACAGCTATGCCGGGGTCCAGGTGCAAATTCCCATCGGCGATCTGAGCACCCGGCAAGCCGAGGTCCATGCCCGGGTCGACGTGGAAAACCAGGAGCTGGTACTGGCCGATGCCCGCCAGGCCTTGGAGCGCAGCGTCAACGATGTGGTGCGTGACCTCGGCACACGCTGGCGGCAATACGAGATCGCCCAGCGTGCGGTGGATCTGTCGCGGCGCAAACTGGACATCGAACGGGAAAAACTCAGCGCTGGACGCTCCAGCAACTTCCAGGTGCTGAGTTTCGAAGGCGACCTGCGTAACGCCGAAAACGCCCGTCTGAATGCGTTGATTGCCTATCTGAACGCCCAGACCCAGCTGGATCTGACTCTGGGCATGACTTTGGAGAGCTGGGACATTGCGCTCAACGACTATTGATAAGGCAGGCGTGACCCGCCGCCACAAGCGCACGTTGCAGGCCGGCGCGCTGTTGCTGGTACTGGGCGCAGCCGGGCTTGCCGTGCTGCGCTACCAGGCACCCGCTGCCGACCAACCGGTCCACGCGCAATGGATAGCCGTGCAACCACGACCCCTGAGCCATCAGATCGGCCTGGTGGGCAAGATCGAGCCACAACAGACGATCACCCTCACCGCGCCTTTCGACGGCAACGTCCAGGCAAGCCTCGTGGAGCAAGGGCAACGGGTCGAGGCTGGGCAGATGTTGTTGCAGATGGACCCGGCGCTGCTGGAAATCCAGTTGCGCGATGCCTTGTCGGCGCAACTCAAGGCGCGCCGCGCAGTGCAGGAGCTGCAGGACTGGAACAGCAGCCAACAAGTGACCCGCGCCCGCCGTGCGCTCAGGACCTCGGAAATGGCCCTGAGCAACTCGGAACGCAAGCTCAGTGACAGCCAGAACCTGTTCAACCGCGGCATCGTCGCGCGTAACGAACTGGACGACCTGAACCAGCAACTGCAGGTCCAACGTCTCGACCTGCAAGCGGCCAAGGGCGAGCTGGAGCAGACCCTGGCCCAGGGCAAAGGGGAATACCTGCAGATCGCCGAAATGGAACTGACCAACGCCACCGTGAAGTACCAGGCTCTGCGCACCCTGTTGGAAGGGCGCAATGTGCGGGCGCCCTTTGCCGGGATCGTGGTGCCGGCGCCGGGCTCGACGGGGGGGCAAAATGCCAGTGCCATGGCCTCGGGCCCGGTTCAGGCCGGCGCGCGGGTCAGCCAGGGACAAGTGTTGTTCGGCCTGGCCAACATCGAGCAGTTGAAGATCGTCAGCAAGGTTTCGGAACTGGACATCAACCAGTTGCACCCCGGGCAACGCGTGGAGATTCTTGGCGACGGCTTCGATGGCGAGCGCCTGAATGGCACGGTGGATATCGTCAGCAGCCTGGCCACATCCGGGGACAGTGCCGGGGGCAGCGCGCAGTTCCCGGTGACCCTGTCGATCCCCAAGCTGACCCGCGAGCAGCTGCAACGGGTGCGCCTGGGCATGAGTGCGCGCTTGACCATCGTCACTTACCGCAATGACCAGGCGTTTATCGTGCCCCCAGGGGCCATCCAGCGCGGCGCCGACGGCATGCGCGTGGAATACCGCCAGGGGCCGGACCAACCGGTGCAGCGCCTGCCGGTCACTGCGGGTAAATCCACTGCCGAAGGCGTGGAAGTATTCGGCCTGCAACCTGGCCTTGTTCGTCTCCCTGAGTGACCCGAGCCCTGGACGCCGTGCCGTGTCTCGGATGGCCAGCGCAGCCTGGTGGCGGCGGCGGGCAGGCTCTGTCTTGAGGGCGCCGTGGAGTCTTCATGCTAGAGTTCGCCAGCCCTTAGCCGCCCTCAGCGAGTCGTCATGCCGCATATTGTCCGCACCCATCCCCGCCTGACCTCCGGTGCCCTGATCGGGCTGGCGGTCGGGATCCTGGTCCCGGCCGATTCGGTGATCAGCAAGATCCTCATCGGCTGGAACGCCGGGGTCTGGAGCTATCTGGTGCTGATGTTCTGGCTCACCGTGCGGGCCAAGGCCGACGATGTGAAGCGCATCGCCGAAGTCGAGGATGAGAACGCCGGCCTGGTGCTGTTCACGGTATGCATCGCCGCCCTGGCCAGCCTGGCGGCGATCACCTTTGAGCTGAGCGGCAGTAAGGACCTGGAAAGCACCCGGCGCCTGTTGCACTACGGTTTCACCGCCATGACGGTGGTCGGTTCCTGGCTGCTGATCGGAATGATTTTCAGCGTGCACTACGCGCGGCTCTACTACACCTGGGATGGCAAGGAACCGGCCCTGCGCTTCGCCGAAAACCTGACCACCCCCAATTACTGGGACTTCCTGTACTTCTCTTTCACCATCGGCGTGGCGGTGCAGACCGCCGACGTGGGCGTGGCGACCCGTGGCCTACGCAAGATTGTGCTGGCGCAGTCGCTGATCGGCTTTCTATTCAACACCGCCATCCTCGGTTTCTCGATCAACATTGCCGCCGGACTGTTCAGTTGACCGCGCACAAATCTTCTAGACCCACCCAGAGCGATGGGCGCTAACTGATGACCTTGTCCCTGACGCGGAGCGCCCATGACTGCGCACAACTGGATCGATCTGGCCCAGGACACCGAGACCGGCATTGAAACCCTGCGCGCGCACTTCACCGGCCATGCCTACGATCCGCACTGGCACGACAGCTACCTGGTGGGCGTGACCGAGCAAGGGGTGCAGCAGTTCAACTGCCGTCGCGCGCGGCACCAGAGCACCCCGGGCAAGGTCTTCCTGCTTGAACCCGGCGAGTTGCACGACGGCGAGGCGCCCAGCGCCGGCGGTTTTACCTACCGCATGCTGTACCTCGATCCGCAATGGCTGGCCCGCGAACTCGGCGCATTGTTCGAAGAGGCGCCGGCCGACAGCCAACTGAGCTTCGCCAGCACCCTGGCCAGTGACCTGCGACTGGCCCAGGCCACCTGCAACGCCTTTCACAGCCTGCACAACGGGGAACTGCGGATCGTGCGCCAGAGCGCCCTCGATCAACTGCTCGCGCAACTCACCGGGCACCTGCACTGGCGCCAGCGTTACCACGATGATCCACGCCTGCCGCTGGTGGCCCACCGTGCTCGGGAATACCTGCATGCCCACGGTCAGCAGGACATCAGCCTCAATGAGCTGAGCTTGGCCTGCGGCGTCGACCGTTTCCGCCTGAGTCGCGCCTTCAAGGCGGCCTTTGGCTTGCCGCCCCACGCCTACCTGGTGCAGTTGCGCCTGGCTCGAGCGCGGCGCCTGCTGGCCCGTGGCGAACCGACCGCCGAGGTGGCCATGGCCCTGGGGTTTGCCGATCAAAGCCATATGGGGCGCTGGTTTGTCCGTGCGTATGGCCTGACTCCAGCGCTGTACCGCAAGCGTTGCACAAAGCTTCCAGACGCCTGAGGGGTGGCTTGGCGAAGATTGCAGACTCGATCTTCCCCGGAGCTAGCCAGCCATGTCGTCTTTCCCAACCCTGCTGCCATTTTTACTGTTCGCCTTCGTCGCCTCCATCACCCCCGGGCCGACCAATATCCTGGTGCTGAGCAACTGCGCGCGCTATGGCTTCAAGGCGGCGTTGCCGATCATCCTCGGTGCCGGCACGGCGGCGGCCAGTATTGTGCTGCTGGTGGGGAGCGGCTTCGGCCAGTCCTTGACCCAACTGCCTGCGGTGCAGCAGGCCCTGCACTGGGTCGGCATCCTCTGGCTCACCTACCTGGCCTGGCAGATCTCCCGCACACCGGCCATCGCCTTCGATCCCACAATGGATACCGGCCAACAGCGTCGCCTGGGATTGATGGGGGGCGCCAGCCTGCAATTGGTCAACCCCAAGACCTGGTTGATGGCGCTGGCCGTGGTCAGCGTTTTCGCCGGTGACGGCGCCGAGCGCCAGGGCCATGTGCTGTACCTGTCCCTGGCGTTTTTCCTGATCTCGCTGCCGTGCCTGGGGGCCTGGGCCATGCTCGGCGCAGGTTCGAGCAAGGTGTTGCGTTCCCCTGTCGCCCTGCAGCGTTTCAACCGGGGCATGGCCTTGTTGCTGCTGGCATCGGCCTGGCTGAGTCTGTGGGCTTGAGGCGCTGCTCCCACCGTTTGTCAGATGCCGCCGTGGATCGGGCTTGACGCCGATTGCGCTTTGCTGTTTCCTGAAACCGGTTTCAGTGCAAGTTCAAGCTTGGCGAAATCCAGTAATCAAAAAAATAAGGTCGTTGCCCGTGAACAGTTTTTCCGCCGCCCAGCGCAGCCGCGTCACCATGCTTGATGTGGCCGAGCGCGCCGGAGTCTCCAAGGCCAGTGTCTCGCGCTTTATCGGCGACGACCGCGCCCTGCTCTCCGATGCCATTGCCCTGCGCATCGAGCAGGCGATCGACGAACTGGGCTACCGCCCGAACCAAATGGCCCGTGGCCTGAAACGCGGGCGTACCCGCCTGATCGGCATGTTAGTGGCCGATATCCGCAACCCCTATTCGATTGCCGTGATGCATGGCGTGGAAACCGCCTGCCGCCAGCACGGCTACAGCCTGGTGGTGTGCAACACCGACCGCGATGACGAGCAGGAGCGCCAGCACCTGGCCAACCTGCGTTCGTACAACATCGAAGGCCTGATCGTGAACACCCTCGGCCACCACCTGGAACAACTGCGCGAGCTGCACCGGGAAATGCCCATGGTCCTGGTGGATCGCAAGGTCGATCAATTGCACAGCGACCTGGTGGGCCTGGACAACCCGGCTGCCGTCAACACGGCCCTCAGCCACCTGCAGGAGCGCGGCTACCGCGACATCGTGCTGGTCAGCGAACCCCATGACGGCACCAGCTCGCGGATCGAGCGGGTCGCCAGTTTCCACAACGAAATCGCCCAGCGCCCGGGCTTGCACGGCGAAGTGCTGGAAACCGGCAGCGCCCTGACTCAGCACCTGAAGCACTTCCTCGCCGCCCCGGGCCCAGGGCCCAAAGCCCTGTTCTGCGCCAACGGCGTCGCCGCGCTGGCAGCCACCACGGCCCTGCGCGAGCTGGATTGCCCGTTGTTCGATGAGATCGGCCTGATCGCCCTCGATGACCTGGATTGGTATCCCCTGGTGGGCAACGGCATCACCGCCCTCGCCCAACCCACCGAGGCCATTGGCGCCAGCGCGTTCGAATGCCTGCTCAAGCGTCTGCGCGGTGATACCGAGCCGCTGCGGGTGCTGGATTTTGCCGCGCAGTTGATAGTGCGAGGGTCGACCCGGGGTCGGGCGAAACACAGTCTTTCGCGGTAATCGCTGCCGGCTGGGAGTGGATGGGCTTTAGTAAAAAATTTTTGAACAAAAATGAAACCGGTTTCAGAGGTCAGAACAATGCATAAATCACCCGTTTCCATCAGCCTCTCCAGCTACGGTGCCGACCTGGTACGCGAGCAAGGCCAAGGCCATTTCATCGAGGTGCTGGCCGCCGCCGGGGCTTCGCGTATCGAATGGCGCGAAGAGCTGCTCACCGACGAAGTTCCAACTGAACTGGCCCGGGCCAGCGCTGCGCAGCAACTCGAAAGCCTGTTTTCCTCGCCGCTGGAGCTGTGGGTCGCCGGCCAGTCCCAGGCTAATCCGCAGTTGGAACAGGCCCTATTGCGTGCCCAGGCCTTTGGCGCCGCCAGTTTGAAAGTGTCCCTGGGCTACTTCACCGACAACAACGACCTGCAGAGCCTCGGCGCCCTGCTGGCACGGCACCCGGTGCGGCTGCTGGTGGAGAATGACCAGACCCTGCACGGCGGGCGGATCGAACCGTTCCAGCGCTTTTTCGATGAGGTCGAGCGCCTGCAATTGCCGGTGCAAATGACATTCGACATCGGCAACTGGCAGTGGCAGGACCAGCCGGCCACCACCGCCGCGCGCCTGCTTGGGCGGCATGTCGGCTATGTGCATTGCAAAGCCGTGGCGCGGCGGGCTGACGGCAAGCTGGTGGCCATTCCACCGAGCGCAGCCGACCTGCATCTGTGGGAACAACTGTTACGGCACATGACCCAAGGCATTAACCGCGCGGTGGAATACCCGTTGCAGGGCGAGGATCTGGTGCAACTGACCCGCGACCACGTCGCCACCCTCGCCCGCCTGGGCCAGTCGCGTCTGGAGAGCGCTCATGTCTGAGATCGACATTCTGTCCTTTGGTGAAACCATGGCGATGTTCGTCGCCGAGCACAGTGGCGACCTGGCCCAGGTCGGGTACTTTCACAAACGCATCGCCGGCGCCGACAGCAATGTCGCCATCGGCCTGTCACGCCTGGGTTTCAACGTGGCCTGGTTGAGCCGGGTCGGCGACGATTCATTCGGGCGTTTCGTGGTCGACACCTTGAAGGCCGAGGGCCTGGATTGCCGCTTTGTCGAGACCGATCCCGCGCACCCCACCGGGTTCCAGCTCAAGTCCCTCGAAGAACACGGCGCCGACCCCCGGGTCGAGTACTTTCGCCGAGGCTCGGCAGCCAGCCGGCTCTCGGTCAATAACATCGCGCCGGCCTTGTTGAAGGCCAGGCACCTGCACGCCACCGGCATTCCCCCGGCACTCTCGGCCTCGGCCCGGGAGTTGTCCCAGGTGCTGATGAGCCAGATGCGCGCCGCCGGCAGCAGTTTGTCGTTCGACCCCAACCTGCGGCCGAGCCTGTGGGACAGCGAAAAACAGATGATCAGCGAGATCAACCGCCTGGCCGTACAGGCCCACTGGGTACTGCCGGGTTTGAGTGAAGGTCGCCTGCTGAGCGGCTTTGAAGACCCGGCCGATATCGCCGCCTTTTACCTGGACCAGGGGGTCGAGGCCGTGGTGATCAAGCTCGGGGCGGCCGGCGCCTATTACCGCACCCAACTGGATCAAGGCTTTGTCGACGCCGTACCGGTGGCCCAGGTGGTCGATACCGTGGGCGCCGGCGACGGCTTTGCCGTGGGCCTGATCAGCGGCCTGCTGGAAAACCTCGGCATGGCCGAGGCGGTACAGCGCGCGAATTGGATCGGCAGCCGCGCGGTGCAGAGCCGTGGCGATATGGAAGGCCTGCCGCGCCGAGCCGAACTGCCCCTGCGCGATACCGTTCGCTTGCGTTCCAGCGCCTGACCGCTTTACCCGATTGACCCGTGACGCGTTACCTGCTGCGACAAAAACAACAAGCTCAGGAGTTCCATCATGCACACCGCAAAACTCGCCACCCGACGCTGGTGGTACATCATGCCCATCGTCTTTATCACCTACAGCCTGGCGTACCTGGACCGCGCCAACTACGGGTTTGCCGCCGCCTCCGGGATGGCCGCCGACCTGATGATCACCCCAGGACTGTCGTCGTTGCTGGGCGCCCTGTTCTTCCTCGGTTACTTCTTCTTCCAGGTGCCGGGGGCGATCTACGCGCAAAAGCACAGCGTGAAGAAGCTGATTTTTGTCAGCCTGATTCTCTGGGGCGCCCTGGCGACCCTGACCGGCATCGTTTCCAACGCCTACATGCTGATCGTGATCCGCTTCATGCTCGGGGTGGTCGAGGCCGCCGTGATGCCGGCGATGCTGGTCTACCTGTGCCACTGGTTCACCCGTGCCGAACGCTCCCGGGCCAACACCTTTCTGATCCTCGGCAACCCGGTGACCATGCTCTGGATGTCGGTGGTCTCGGGCTACCTGGTGGAACATTTCAGCTGGCGCTGGATGTTCATCATCGAAGGCCTGCCGGCCGTGCTCTGGGCCTTTATCTGGTGGCGCCTGGCGGATGACCGCCCGAGCGACGCCAAATGGCTCAGCCAGCAGGAAAAACAGGACCTGCAAAGCACCCTGGACGCCGAACAGGTGGGCATGAAAGCGGTAAAAAACTACGCCGAAGCCTTCCGCTCGCCCAAAGTCATCATCCTGGCGTTGCAGTTTTTCTGCTGGAGCATCGGCGTCTACGGCTTTGTGCTGTGGCTGCCGTCGATTCTCAAGCACGGCGCGCAGATGGACATGGTCGAAGCCGGCTGGCTGTCGGCGCTGCCGTACCTGGCAGCGGTGATTGCCATGCTCGGGGTGTCCTGGGGGTCGGACCGGATCCAGAAGCGCAAACGCTTTGTCTGGCCACCACTGCTGATTGCGTCCGTGGCCTTTTACGGCTCCTACCTGCTGGGCACCGAACACTTCTGGTGGTCCTACACCTTGCTGGTGATTGCCGGGGCCTGCATGTATGCACCCTATGGTCCGTTTTTCGCCATCGTGCCGGAGATCCTTCCCGCCAACGTGGCCGGCGGCGCCATGGCGCTGATCAACAGCATGGGCGCCCTCGGATCGTTCGGCGGCTCTTACCTGGTGGGTTACCTGAACAGCGCCACCGGTTCGCCCGGTGCTTCTTACCTGCTGATGAGCGGCGCCCTGCTGCTGTCAGTGGTCCTGACGATTTTCCTCAAGCCCGGCGCCAGCGACCGCACGGCGCCGGCCCTGCCTGCGCGTCAACGCCTGGCTCATTCCTAAACCGAACACGGTGGTGAACCCGATGAAAAAACAGGTTGTTGTCTATAAAAAACTGTCCCCGGAGTTGATGGCGCGCCTGCAAGCCCAGGCCGAGGTGACGCTGATCGAAGACTTGAGCCCCGCCGGCATGGACCGCCTGCGCGAGGCCCTGCCCCGGGCCCAGGGCCTGCTCGGCGCGAGCCTGCGCCTGGACGCCGAACTGCTGGACCTGGCACCGCACCTGGAGGCGGTCGCCAGCGTCTCGGTGGGTGTCGACAACTACGACATCGAATACCTGAGCCAGCGCAAGATCCTGCTCAGCAACACCCCGGATGTGCTCACTGAAACCACCGCCGACACCGGTTTTGCGCTGATTCTGGCCACCGCGCGGCGGGTGGTGGAACTGGCCACCCTGGTCCGCGCCGGGCAATGGAACAGCAATATCGGTCCGCGGCACTTTGGCAGCGACGTGCATGGCAAGACCCTGGGCATCATCGGCATGGGGCGCATTGGCGAGGCCCTGGCCCAGCGCGGGCACTTCGGCTTCGGCATGCCGCTGATCTACCACAGCAACTCGCCGAAACCGGCGGTGGAGGCGCGCTTCAATGCCCGCTATTGCAGCCTGGAGCAACTGTTGCAAGAGGCCGACTTCATTTGCCTGACCCTGCCGCTGACCGCCCAGACACAGGGTTTGATCGGGGCACGGGAGTTCGAGTTGATGCGCCCGGAAAGCATCTTTATCAATATTTCCCGGGGCAAAGTGGTGGACGAAGGGGCAATGATCGAGGCCCTGCAGCAGCGCAAGATCCGCGCGGCCGGACTGGATGTGTTCGAGCGCGAGCCGCTGGACCACGACTCGCCGTTGCTGCAACTGGACAACGTAGTGGCCACCCCACACATCGGTTCAGCCACCCATGAAACCCGTGAAGCCATGGCCCGCTGCGCCGTCGACAACCTGTTGGCGGCACTGGCCGGGCAACGCCCGGCCAATCTGGTCAACCCACAGCTGTGGCCGCGCGCCGCCGGGTAATCCAGGTTCCGGCGCCTTGAGGGGCGCCGGACTCCAGCCCGGTCAGATGACGAAACGCGCCACCATGCTGTTCAGATCCACCGCCAGGCGCGACAACTCGTGGCTGGCTGCGCTGGTCTGGTTGGCTCCGGCGGCCGACTGGGTGGCCAGGTCGCGGATGTTCACCAGGTTACGATCGACCTCGCGCGACACCTGAGCCTGTTCTTCCGAGGCACTGGCGATCACCAGGTTGCGCTCGTTGATCAGGTTGATCGACTCGGTGATCTGCTCCAAGGCCACACCTGCGGCGCGGGCCATCTCCAGGGTGCTCTGGGTGCGTTGATTGCTTTGCTGCATCGACTGCACCGCTTCGCCGGTGCCGTTCTGGATCCCGGCCACCATTTTTTCGATTTCCTGGGTCGACTGTGCAGTGCGATGGGCCAGGGCCCGTACCTCGTCGGCCACCACCGCAAAACCCCGTCCAGCCTCACCGGCCCGGGCCGCTTCAATCGCGGCGTTCAGGGCCAGCAGGTTGGTCTGTTCGGCAATCGCCCGAATCACGTCCAGCACCTTGCCGATATCCCGACCCTGGGTAGCCAGGCCTTCGATCATCACCGAGGTGTTTTGCACGTCGTGGGTCATGGTCTGGATCGCATCGACGGTCTGCACCACGCGATCACGGCCTTCGCGAGCGGCCTCGGTTGACTGGTGCGACGCCTGCGACGTCGACACCGCGTTGCGCGCAACCTCTTCCACGGCCGCGGTCATTTCGTTCACCGCTGTGGCTGCCTGTTCGATTTCGTTGTTCTGCTGTTGCAGGCCACGGGAGGCTTCTTCGGTGACCGCGCTGAGCTCTTCCGAGGCCGACGCCAGTTGGGTGGCGGAGCCGGAGATCTGCTCGATGGTACGGCGCAGGTTGCCCTGCATCTCGGCCAGGGCACTGAGCAGCCGCGACGACTCGTCCTTGCCGTCGACCTCGATGGGTTTGGTCAGGTCGCCGCCGGCGATGGTTTGCGCAGCATTCAAGGCCCGGTTCAGCGGCAGCACGATGCTGCGGGTCAGCAACAAGGCCAGGAGCACCGTCATCAACGCTGCGGTCACGGCCACCAGGATGATCCAAGTCAGCGCACTGTCGTAATACTCACCGGCCTGGGCCGACGCCGCCTTGGCACCGGCCGTGTTGATCGCCACCAGCTTGTTCAGTTGCTCACCCATCAAGTCGGTACCTTCCTTGATCCGGGTGTTGATCAGGCTGCGCATCTCCTCCAGCTTGTTTTGCCGCGATAGCTCCAGCATCTGGCTCTGGGCTTGCAGGTAGTTTTCCAGGGTGGCGGCAAAGGCCTTGTACAGCGCCGCTTCTTCAGTGCCCGCCGGCAACGCGGCGTAGCTGGCCTGGGCCTGTTTGAGCTTGTCCACCAGCACCCCGATCCGGGTTTTCGCCTCATCCAGGCCGGCCGCCTCGCGATTGACCAGGACGCGGAACGACAGGATGCGCATGCGCAGGACGTTCTCGGTCATGTTCCCCAGGTACCTCACACTCGGCAGTTGGTTAGTGTCCATATCGATGGACGCCTGGCGAATGATTGACATGCGGTTGATCGCAAACACACCTAACACCACGACCAGCAACGCAATGAACGCAAAACCGAGGAAAGCGCGAGGCGCGATGTTGATATTACGTAGGGACATAGGACGACTCTCGGGAATTAAGGGGTTGCGCGCTTCCGTGCCGATAGCCCTGTCGGCCAGCCACGCTGGGGGGTGCGACAGGTCGGCCCGACTGTTGTGGTGGATTGGCGAGCCTGTAATAGATATCGGCCGGACTTTAGGTTTAATGCGTCCCTCGGCAAAAAAAAATTATGTTGTGACCGGGTAGTCACACCGAATCAGCGCCCTCAACGGTTACCCTGGCGCCAAGGATGCCGGGGGCCTCCACGGGAGCGCTCTGGCACGGGGCATGCAGCGCCTTGGCCGGTGAGCGGGACAAGGCGCCGCTCTCGGCCAGCCTCCTGCATCTGTAGGATGGCGAGGGTGCGCCAACCCGCCGATACTCGATTTCAGGCCCTGCCCACGTCTTCGCGACGTTCCGGTCCTTCACTACTTCGTGACGAAAATAATAAGAAAGTCGCACAGAGGTACACCCCAATGAGCGGTCATGATCACGGTCACGCCAGCCTGCTGGCAGCCTTCAGCGCGCTGATACTCGAACTGCAGCGCCTGGCCCAGCACCAGGACATCGATAACCTGCACCCCCACGCCCTGGCCCGTATCAGCCAGGTGCTGCCCTTTGACAGCGCCTGGTGGGGCCGTGCCGCGCTGATCGACGGTTTGCCCGAGGAGCACAGTTCCTACCTTTATCACCTGCCGCCCAGCTACCTGCCGGATTGGCAGTCGATCCGCCATGTCGACGTCACCGTGAGCCGCGTGCACGCCGCCCCAGGGCAGGCGGTGATCATCGACATGCGCAATCCGGCCAATGGCCCAGGCCTGAATTGGCTTGGCGCGACTTACGACATCAGCGAGCTGATGTGCGTGGTGTACATCGATCCCTACACCCACCTCAGCGACCACCTGGCGCTGTACCGCAGGCCCGGCGCGCCGCGCTTTCGCGAGGACGACTGCCAGTTGCTGAACAACATCATGCTGCACCTGGTGGCCGCGGTGTCGGCCAACCAGATCCGGACCCTGGTGGCCATGCGTGAAAAGCTCACCCGCCCGCGCAACCTGGCGCTGGCCGTCTGCGACCAGCGCGGCACCCTGCATTGCGCAGAGCGCGGGTTTGTCGACCTGCTGCTCAGCGAATGGCCGCAATGGAGCGGTCCACAGTTACCGGTGGCACTGGATGGTGACGGATTCGAAGGCAAGCATTTGCAGGTCGAAGCCTCGGCTGTGGGCGACCTGTACCTGTTGGCTGCACGTAACCGCAGTGTGCTGCCGCAACTGAGCCCGCGAGAAAACGACGTCGCGCAATGCTTCGGCGACGGTAAGACCTATAAGGAAGTGGCCCGTGACCTGGGCATGTCACCCAATACCGTGCGCCACCATATCCGCGCCATCTACAGCAAGCTCGGGGTCAAGGACAAAGCCCGCATCGCCCAATTGCTGCACGCTCCTCCTGACTGATCTCCAGCGCTGACTCCGACTGATTTTTTGCTGCCGTCCTGGCGGCCGCGGGCACCTTTTTGCCCGCTTTTACCCCCCTGCCACGTCATGGCGAGCTGCTCGCCTTACAACAACCTAAAAAGAGACGTCACGCCCATGCTCAAATTCGCCACCCGCTGCACCGCCCTGGCCTTGACCGCCGGGCTGTTGAGCCCGCACGCCAGCGCCGCCGACCTCAACGCCCGGGACTTTTTTGGCGCGCCCCCGGGCACCACCCTTGGCGTACTGTACTTGCCGAGCACCCGCGCCGGCGACTTCCACGGCCCGGCCGACAGCACCGGCAAGGCCGAACTGCGGGTCAACGCCATGGCCTACCGCCAGGTGTTTTTCACTGACATCTGCGGCACCTTGTGCACCCCGCAATTCATCGTGCCCTTCGCCGATATCAACGCCCGTCTGCCCGGTGCCAGCCAGCACACCGGTGAAAGCGGCTTTGGCGATCCCCAGGTCGGCGGCACCCTGTTTTTCATCAACGACCCGGCGTCGCGAACCTACAGCGGCCTGCTGACCCTGATCACCCTGCCCATCGGCGAATACCACAGCCGTGACCCCGATGTGTCGCCGGGCGCCAACCGCTGGGGCGCGACCTTCGTTTACAACTACACCCAGGGCATCGGCGAAAAATGGGTGCTGGAAGCCAACCTCGAAGCCCAGCTCTACGCCAAGAATGACGACTACTTTGGCAGCTCACTCAAGCAGGACCCGCTGTACCGCCTGCAAGCCTTCGCTTCCTACGACTTCACCCCCAGCACCTATGGCGCCCTGCGCCTGATCCACGCGGACGGCGGTGAACTGCGGATCAACGACCAGCGCATCGACGACACCCACAAACGCTACACCCAGGTGGGTTTCGAAGTCGGCCATTGGCTGGATAAGAAAAACCAGCTGATGTTCAGCCTGTCGCAGAACGTCGCCACCGATAACGGCTACCACGGGACCGACGCCTTGCTGCGCCTGGTTCATGTGTTCTGAAGCGCCCTCCCGGAGCCTGACCATGACCACTCACAGCCACACCTTGAACAGCGAACACGCATTGCGCGCCTCGCCCCTGGCCCGATTGGCGGCGATTGTGCTGTTCGCTGCCATCGTCCCGACCATCCTCATGACCGCACCGGCGATTGCCGCGCAACTGGCCAGCCAGTGGCACCTGAGCCCGACGCAGATTGGCGACCTGTTTTCCACCGAACTCGGCGCCATGAGCCTGGCTACCCTGCCCGCCCTATGGTGGCTCAAACGTTTCGACTGGCGCCGCGCTGCGCTGCTGGCCGGGGTGCTGTTTATCGGCGCCAACCTGCTGTCGATGCTTGCCAGCGACTACGGCACGCTGCTGGCCCTGCGCTTTTGCAGCGCCCTGGCGGGCGGTTCGTTGATGATCATCTGCCTCTCCAGTGCAGCCTCCACCGCCAATCCCAGCCGCGTCTACGGCTTGTGGGTGATGGGACAACTGGTAGTCGGCGCGCTGGGATTGAGCATTCTGCCTCGGCTGTTTGAGCATTACGGCCTGGCCGCGTGCTACCTGATCCTCGCCGCACTGATGGCGCTTTTCCTGCCCCTGGCGCGCTATTTCCCGAAGGCCGCGCCGCTCGCCGCTGCGGCCCGGGAGCAAGACCCGCAGCGTTCAAAATGGCAGGCCGCCCTGGGCATCCTCGGGATCCTCAGCTTTTACATCAGCCTCAGCGGGATCTGGACCTTTATCGGCTCGATCGGCGCCAAGGCCGGGATCACAGCGGAACACAGCGGTGAAATCCTCGCCATCGCCACCCTGATGGGCATCGTCGGGGCCGGCTGCGCTTCGTTGATCGGCAATCGTCTGCCACGCCCCTTGTTACTGGTGTTGGGATACGGGCTGATGGCGGGTTCGGTGCTGTTGCTTCTGGGCCAGCCACCGCTGGCGCGTTTTGCCCTGGCCGCGCTGGCGTTCAAGTTCACCTGGACCTTCATCCTGCCGCTGATCCTGGCCTGCCTGGCTGACCTCGATCGCTCGGGGAAACTGATGAACGCCTCGAACCTGGTGATCGGTGGCGGCCTGGCCATAGGCCCGGCCATCGCCGGGCGCCTGATCGAAAGCAGCGCCAGTTTCTCCCCGCTGCTGATGGCCGGGGCCTGCATCACCTTGCTGTCCCTGGGGCTGATGCTGGCCTGCCGCGCCCCCAAAGCCCCTCAGGAATAACCACGGCTACCTCTCTCATTTTCCACTGGAGCACTGCATCAATGACCCGTAAAACTGCTTTTTTCTTCGATGAACTCAGCCTCTGGCACAGCGCCGGGTTGCACGCCCTGACCTTACCGGTCGGCGGCTGGGTGCAACCCCCAGCCGCTGCCGGACACGCTGAATCGCCGGAAACTAAACGCCGCCTGAAAAGCCTGCTGGATGTGTCCGGGCTGACCCGGCAGTTACAGGTCCAGAGCGCCAGCGCGGCCAGCGAGGAGGATTTACTGCGGGTGCACACCCCGGGTTACTTGCAGCGCTTCCAGGCGTTAAGTGACGCCGGAGGCGGCGAACTCGGGCCCCAAGCGCCCATCGGCCCAGGCAGTTACGAGATCGCCAAGTTGTCCGCAGGCCTGGCCATGGCGGCGGTGGACAGCGTGTTGGCCGGCGAGTCCGACAATGCCTACTCGCTGTCCCGGCCACCGGGACACCATTGCCTGGCGGACGGCGCCATGGGCTTCTGCTTTCTGGCCAATATCGCCATCGCCATCGAAGCCGCCAAGGCCCGGCGCGGCTTGGGCAAGGTCGCGGTGATCGACTGGGACGTGCACCACGGTAACGGCACCCAATCTATTTTCGAAGCGCGCGGCGACGTGCTGACGGTATCCCTGCACCAGGACGGTTGCTTCCCGCCTGGCTACAGCGGTGAAGAGGATCGCGGCCAGGGCCCAGGACTTGGCGCCAACCTCAACATTCCCCTGCCACCGGGCAGCGGGCATGAGGCCTATGTACAAGCCATGCAGCGCCTAGTCATCCCGGCCCTGGAGCGCTTCGAGCCGGAGCTGATCATCGTCGCCTGCGGTTATGACGCCAACGCCGTCGACCCCTTGGCGCGCATGCTGTTGCACAGTGATTCGTTCCGCGCCATGACCCGCCTGCTGCGCCAGGCCGCCGAACGCCTGTGTCAGGGCCGGCTGGTGCTGGTCCACGAAGGGGGTTACTCCGAAGCCTACGTACCATTCTGCGGGCTGGCGGTGGTCGAGGAACTGGCGGGCATCCGCACCGCCGTCAGCGACCCGATGCTGAAATTCGTGCAGATGCAGCAGCCCACGGCGGCACTCCTGGCCTTTCAGCAACAGTGGATCGAGCGCCAGGCAGCCGACTGGGAACGGCACCAGGCCAATCTATAGCGGGCTAGTCACGGCTGTTCCAGAGGGCCGGCCAATCGCTGCTGCGCAGACCACTGCACAGCGGCATGCGGCGAAAATCCATAAGCTGGAAGCCCTGGCCGTCGAACAGCCACTGGCTCTGGTCGCCGCAATCGCCAAGGCCGCGCAGCTTGTAGAACGTGGTCAGAAGTCCGCTCTTGGGGTCGTAGGACACCGAGCCGACGTCCTCCACTTCAAGCGGTGCCGGCTGGCGCTTCAGCGGCTGATCCTTGGCCGGGTTGCTGCGCGAACGACTACCGATCTGGTAGTCGCAGTTATACGCGGCGCACTCGCTGTAGAGCACCGTCAACGCCCGCTGCGCGGTGAGCGGATAAACCTCGACCCGGGGTTTATCGGCCTCGCCCATTGCACCGACCTGATCCTTGAGTACCGCAGCGGTGATGCGTGCGCGTTCCTGTTCGCTCAACGCCGGCGGCGCAGCCGAATAAGCACGCGGCGCAGGCGCCAACTGGCGTGGTGGCACCTCATTGGCCGGACGCGGGCCGGGGCGCATCAGCGCCGTCACGCCATCTAGCCGGCCCTGCACCGAGTCCATCAGCAGCAAGGCGGCCGACAAACCACTCAGGGAAACGCTGGCCTGCTCCTCGCCAGCCATCTGCAACAACTGGGCGTTGCGCAGTTGCTGCAACCACTTGCGCCCATCGTCCTCCATGATCACGGAGTAGCTTTGCAGATGGGCGTCGCTGCCTTGATCGTCCAGCTCCACCGCCATCCCGGCCTGCAACTCCAGGCTCAGAGGCTGGCCATCGAGCAACAGTTCGAAGCGGCCCAACGGTGCCCCGCGATGATCGAGGCGCAGCCGCAGTGACTCTTGCGGCCCACTGCGGCGGGTGACGTGCAAGGTCAGGGAACTGTACTCCGGGCCCTTCTGGCCGCTGGGCGCGCTAAGGGCATGGCAGTTGCGCAGGTTATCGCACGCGGTGAGCCACTCGCGGGTCTGGCGCAGCAGCGGCACATCCTCCGCTCCTGCCTGGGCCTGGGCGACGCTGCCGAACAGCATCAGGGTAATCAGCGTGAGGCGCAGCATGCGACGCTCCTTGTCGAGAAAAGGTGCGAATTCTCCCACGCCCGGCGCCCCACCAACAGCCCCGCACAGGCTAGGCCGAGCGCTCGGAACGCTCGTGGCGCAGGCGATATTCTCCCGGGGCGAGCTTGGCATTGCGCTGAAAAAAACGACTGAAATAGGCTGGGTCCTTGAACCCCAACTGGTAGCAGATTTCATTCACCGTGCTGGCGGTGAACAGCAGCAAACGCTTGGCCTCCTGCATCAGGCGCTCGTACACCAGGCGCTTGGAGGGCAAGTCGGCGATGCGCCGGCACACATCATTCAGGCGCGCCTCGGTGACGCCAATCTGCCGGGCGTAGCGCGACAACGACCAATGCTGCAGGTAGTGCGCCTCGATCAGTTCATTGAAGCGGTGGAAGATCTGCAGGTCTTCGTGACGCGCCGGTCGCGCCTTGAGGGAATTGGCAGACAACCTGAGCAGGCTGATGAGGATCAGCCGGGTCAGGGCCAGCAGTGCCTGCTCGCGCCCCGGCGCCTGCTCGGCAGCCTCGCGTTGCAGTTCCTCGAATAACAGGGACAAACGTCGCGCCTCGGCGCCGAACTCCGGCCCCAGGCGCGCCAGCGCGACACAGGCCGGCGGTATCTGCGGGCCCGACGCCAGGCTGCGATCAGCCTCGATCAGTTCCCAGACCAACTGCTGGCGCACCGTCAGCACATGGCCCTCGCTGTCGGCTTCGGTCACAAAGGAATGGGGAACGGTCGGCGGCGTGATGAAGAACATCGGCCCCGACTCCAGATACTGCTGGTCGTCGAGGTAGACCCGCACCGCGCCACTTTGCACGTAATGCACCTGGAAAAACCGGTCATGGCGATGCACCCGCATATTGCGTCCGAAAAAACCGGCGAGGTTGCTCAGCTTGTCGTAGTGCACCTGGGAGTCGGCATAACGCTGGTCGTAGACCTGCCCGATATTGATGTTGGGAATCGGCTGGCGATCGCTCATGAGCGGCTTCTCATTTTTATTTTCTGACCTTCGACGCGTCCACATCCTGCGTGATTCATGGTCTGTTCACCAGTACCAGACACCCGGACGATGGGCGACGCTTGACGATCGTTAACATATTAAATATAACGTTAACACATTAACGAAAACGACTCGCGGCTGACGCTCTTTCCGCGACGCTCATGGAGAAAACAACAATGAGTCGTGCACTGAACGACCTCGCCGGCGGCACCCTGTTCGGCGTTGCGCTGAATTACCAGGGCCTGCTGCGCAACCACCTGGAATCCTTCACGCAGCCGCCCTACCAGAAGCCGCCGGTCAAGCCGGTGCTGTTCATCAAAACGCCCAACACCCGCAATGCCGATGGCCAGCCAGTGGTGTACCCCAAGGGGGTCGAGCGTCTGCAACCGGGCCCGGCCCTGGGGGTGGTGATCGGCAAGAGCGCCAGCCGCGTCAGCCTGGAAAACGCCATGCAACACGTGGCCGGCTACACCATCGTCAATGAATTCAGCCTGCCGGAAGACAGCTACTACCGCCCAGCCGTCAAGGCCAAATGCCGTGACGGTTTTTGCCCGCTCGGCCCTGAGCTGGTGCCGGCCGATCAGGTTGGTGACCCCCATGCCTTGAGCCTCAAGTTGTTCGTCAACGGCGAGCTGGTGCAGGAAAACAGCACCGCGAATTTCGTGCGCAGCATCCCGCAGCTGATCGTCGAACTCAGCGAATTCATGACCCTGCATGCGGGCGATGTGCTGATCACCGGCACCCCCGAAGGCCGGGTCGACGTGCGGCCCGGTGACCGGGTCGAGGTGGACATCAGCGGCCTGGGCCGGCTGTCCAATGCCATCGTTGCCGAATAAGGAACTGACATGAAACACGCACGCATCCGTTTTCAGGGGCAGGTCCACCACGCCGTGGTCACTGCCGCCGACTCTCTGACCCTGGCCGATGGCCGGGTGGTCGCCGCCGACCAGGTGGAGTGGCTGCCGCCGGCCACCGGCAGCATGTTTGCCCTGGGCCTGAACTACGCTGACCACGCCGCCGAACTCGCGTTCAAGCCGCCGACCGAACCCCTGGCCTTTATCAAGTCACCGGGCACCTACACCGGCCACAACCAGGTGACCTGGCGCCCGGATAACGTCGCCTACATGCACTACGAGTGCGAGTTGGTGGCGGTCATCGGCAAGACCGCGCGCAACGTCAAGCGCGCGGACGCCCTGGACTACCTCGCGGGCTACACGGTGTGCAATGACTACGCGATCCGCGACTACCTCGAGAACTACTACCGGCCCAATCTACGGGTGAAAAACCGCGACGCCACCACCCCGGTCGGCCCGTGGATCGTCGATGTGGCCGACGTACCAGATCCGTCCAACCTCAAGCTGCGGACCTGGGTCAATGGCGAACTGCGCCAGGAAGGCAGCACCGCCGACATGATTTTCGACATCCCGTACCTGATCGAGTACCTCTCCAGCTTCATGACCCTGCAACCCGGCGACATGATCGCCACCGGCACCCCCGAAGGCCTGTCCGACGTGGTGCCCGGCGATGAAGTGGTGGTGGAAGTCGAAGGCGTTGGGCGCCTGGTCAACCGCATCGTCAGTGAAGCCGAATTTTTCGCCAGCCTTGCCCTCAACAACCCGGCTCACGCGACCAAGGAGCATGCATAAATGATCAAACACTGGATCAACGGCCGCGAGGTCGAAAGCCAAGACGTCTTCACCAACTACAACCCGGCCACCGGTGAAGCCATCGGCGAAGTCGCCAGCGGCGGCGCCGAGGAAGTGGCCCAGGCGGTCGCGGCAGCCAAGGAAGCCTTTCCGAAATGGGCCAACACCCCGGCCAAGGAACGTGCGCGGTTGATGCGCAAACTCGGCGAACTGATCGAACAGAACGTGCCGCACCTGGCAGAGCTGGAAACCCTCGACACCGGCTTGCCGATTCATCAGACCAAAAACGTGCTGATTCCCCGCGCCTCCCACAACTTCGACTTCTTTGCCGAAGTCTGCACCCGCATGGACGGTCACAGCTATCCGGTCGATGACCAGATGCTCAACTACACCCTGTACCAGCCGGTCGGCGTATGCGCCCTGGTATCGCCGTGGAACGTCCCTTTCATGACCGCCACCTGGAAGACTGCGCCCTGCCTGGCATTGGGCAATACTGCGGTGCTGAAAATGTCCGAGCTGTCGCCGCTGACGGCCAATGAGCTGGGCCGCCTGGCCCATGAGGCCGGGATCCCGGCCGGGGTCCTGAACATCGTCCAGGGCTATGGCGCCACCGCCGGCGACGCCCTGGTTCGCCACCCGGACGTGCGGGCCATTTCCTTTACTGGCGGCACCGCCACCGGCAAGAAAATCATGCAGACTGCGGGGCTGAAGAAGTACTCCATGGAGCTGGGCGGCAAGTCACCGGTGCTGATTTTTGAAGATGCCGACCTTGAGCGTGCGCTGGACGCAGCACTCTTCACCATCTTTTCCCTCAACGGCGAGCGTTGCACCGCCGGTAGCCGGGTGTTCATCCAGGAAAGTGTCTACCCCCAGTTCATCAAGGAGTTCGCCGCCCGCGCAAAGCGCCTGATCGTCGGCGACCCGCAAGACCCCAAGACCCAGGTTGGCTCGATGATCACCCAGGCCCACTACGACAAGGTCACCGGCTACATCAAGATCGGTCTCGAAGAGGGCGCCACCCTCCTCGCCGGCGGCCTGGAACGCCCGGCCAACCTGCCGGCGCACCTGAGCCGCGGTCAGTTTATCCAGCCGACGGTGTTTGCCGATGTCAACAACAAGATGCGCATCGCCCAAGAGGAAATCTTCGGCCCGGTGGTATGCCTGATCCCGTTCAAGGACGAAGCCGAGGCGCTGCAACTGGCCAATGACACCGAATACGGCCTGGCCTCCTATATCTGGACTCAGGACATCGGCAAGGCGCACCGCCTGGCCCGTGGCATTGAGGCCGGCATGGTGTTTATCAACAGCCAGAACGTGCGCGACCTGCGCCAACCATTCGGCGGCATCAAGGGCTCAGGCACCGGCCGTGAAGGCGGTGAATATAGCTTCGAAGTCTTTGCCGAGATCAAGAACGTCTGCCTCTCCATGGGCAGCCACCACATCCCACGCTGGGGCGTGTAAGGTTTTGCACAGTCTGTAGCCGCTGCACGCCCCAGCGCAGCCAGGGGCTCCGGCTACAGGTCGAACAATAAGATGTTTCAGGAGAAGCACCATGGGCGAAGTCGTTCTGGCCGCCAAGGTCTGTCACGTTCCATCGATGTACCTGTCCGAACTGCCGGGCAAGCACCACGGATGCCGCGAAGCGGCAATTGCCGGGCACAAGGAAATCGCGCGTCGCGCCCGTGAACTGGGGGCCGACACCGCAGTGGTGTTTGATGTGCATTGGCTGGTCAACAGCGGCTACCACGTCAATTGCGGTGAACATTTCCAAGGCACCTACACCAGCAATGAGCTGCCGCATTTCATCAAGAACATGACCTATGACTACCAGGGTTGCACCGATCTGGGCGAGTTGATCGCGGCCGAAGCCGTGGCGGCCGATGTACGCACCCTGGCCCACAACATTCCGAGCCTGGAACTGGAATACGGCACCCTGGTCCCGATGCGCTACATGCACATGGACGTCCCGCCGGAGGAGCATTTCAAAGTGGTGTCGATTGCCGCCTGGTGCGCCTGGCACTCCCTCGAAGACAGCTTCACCTTTGGTGCCGCTGTACGCCGGGCCATCGAGAAAAGCGATCGCAAGGTGCTGGTGCTGGCGTCGGGCTCTCTGTCCCACCGTTTTTCGGACGACCGGGAAGCCGAGGCCAACATCCATAACTGGACCCGGGAGTTCGACAAGCAGATGGATATGCGGGTCGTCGAGCTGTGGCAGCAAGGGCGCTTTCGCGAGTTCTGCGCGATGCTGCCGGACTACGCCGAACACTGCTACGGCGAAGGCAAGATGCACGACACCGCGATGCTGCTTGGCCTGCTGGGCGGGCCCGAATACAACAAGCCGGCGCAAATTATCACCCCGCCGTTCGGCAGTTCCGGTACCGGCCAGATCAACGCCATTTTTGAGGTTTGAAGCAACGGCAAGCCAAGCGCCGCAAGCCGCAGGAATACCCTTGCCGCTTGCTGCTTCAAGCTTGCAGTTGCCTCCAAAGGAGGCACCCATGCCGCATTTCATTGCTGAATACACCGACAACATCGAACAAGCTGCCGACTTGCCGGCCCTGTTCGAGAAGGTCCACAACTGCCTGGGCGCCAGTGGCGTATTTCCCCTGGGTGGCATCCGCAGCCGGGGCGTGCGCCTGGACACCTGGCGCATGGCCGATGGCAAGCACGACTACGCCTTTGTCCATATGCGCCTGCAGGTGGGCGCTGGACGTGACCTCGCCACCCGACGCCAGGTGGCCGAAGGCCTGTTCGAGATCATCAAGGACCACTTTGCGCAACTCCAGGCGCAGCGCCTGCTGGCGTTGTCGTTCGAGATGACCGAGCTGGATGCCGAACTCAACTTCAAGCACAACAACGTGCACGAGTTTCTCAAGAACCTGGCCTGACAGCGCCCCACTCGCCATGCCGCAGACAGCGCCCCGGATGTTCATCCAGCGGACCTGAAACCTGTAGCGCACTAGGTGCATGCCCGCAGCCTTTTGGCTGCGGCGATGGGGAACCTTTGTCCTGGCTTTAAGCAAAATAACAATAAGGAGATCACTCCAATGTCCAGCCCGACACTTGCCATGAGCAACGCGACACCGGTCAGCAACACTTACCGCCAGATCACCTGGCGCCTGATGCCGCTGCTGTTTACCTGTTACATCTTTGCCCACTTGGACCGTATCAACATCGGCTTCGCCAAGCTGCAGATGACCCAGGATCTGGGGTTCAGCGACAGCGTCTACGGCTTTGGCGCTGGGCTGTTTTTCATTGCCTATGCGTTGTTTGGCGTGCCTAGCAACCTGGCGCTGGACCGAGTCGGGCCACGGCGCTGGATCGCCAGCCTGATGGTGGTCTGGGGCCTGCTATCAGCGGGCATGCTGTTGATCGACAGCCCGATCGGCTTCTATGTGCTGCGTTTTCTGCTGGGGGTCGCCGAAGCCGGATTCTTCCCGGGCATCCTGGTCCTGCTCAACCGTTGGTTCCCAGCTGGGAAACGCGGCCAGGTCACCGCCCTGTTCGCCATTGCCGTACCCATGGCCGGAGTCATCGGCGGACCGTTGTCGGGCTGGATTCTCGAAGGCTTCCACGATTTCGGCGGCCTGCGGGGCTGGCAGTGGATGTTCCTGATCGAAGGCCTGCCGGTGGTGTTTCTCGGGTTGGTGGTGCTCAAGGCCCTGCCGGAAAGCATCGATCAGGTCAGTTGGCTCAGCCCGCAACAGAAGCAACAACTGCACTCTGCGCTCAAGCTGGAAGAACAGCACAAGTCGATCACCAGCTTCGGCGGGATCCTCAAGGACAAATACATCTGGCTGCTGGTGTGCATCTACTTCGCGGTGATGCTGGCGGTGAACACCATCGCTTTCTGGATGCCGACCCTGATCCACCACGCCGGCATCGCTCGCAACAGCAACGTCGGCATGCTCAGTGCCCTGCCCTATTTGGCTGGCTGCCTGTTCATGATCGGCATCGGGCGCTCTTCAGACCGCCTGCGCGAACGCCGCTGGCACCTCAGCGTGCCGCTGCTGATGTCGAGCCTGGGCCTGATCCTCACCGGCCTGGCGCCGGACAACGCCTGGCTGGTCATGGGCGGCTTGATGATCGCCGGCATGGGCGCCAGCGCTGCGCTGCCGATGTTCTGGCAACTGCCCCCAGCCTTTCTGGCCAGCAGCACCCAGGCGGCCGGCATCGGCCTGATCAGCTCGTTTGGCAGCATTGCCTCATTCCTCGCGCCGTACCTGATCGGCGTTGTCCGCGATACCACCCAAAGTGCCAGCCTGGCCCTGTATGCCCTGGCCCTGCTGATCGCCTGCGGCGCCTGGCTGGTGTTGCGGGTGCCCGCCCTTATTGTCAATCCACGAGAGAAATAATCATGCTCAGCACCTCGGATATTCAACAGGCCGCCGCCCGCCTCAACGCGGCCGAGCGCAGCCGGGAACAGATCGGACAACTGTCGCTGCAATTCCCCGGCATCACCATCGAAGACGCGTACGCCATCCAGCGCTGCTGGGTCGAGCAGAAAATTCGTGACGGTCGCAAGCTGGTCGGGCACAAGATCGGCCTGACCTCTCGCGCCATGCAGGTGTCGTCGAATATCACCGAGCCGGACTTCGGCGCGCTGCTCGATGACATGCTCTTCGATGAAGGCAGCGACATCCCCTTCGAGCGTTTTATCGTGCCGCGGGTCGAGGTGGAACTGGCGTTTATTCTCGGCAAACCCCTCAAGGGTCCGAACTGCACCCTATTCGATGTGCTCGACGCCACCGAATGGGTAATTCCGGCGCTGGAGATCATCGACGCGCGAATCCAGCAGGTCGACCCGCAGACCCAGGCCACGCGCAAGGTGTTCGATACCATTTCCGACAATGCCGCCAACGCAGGGGTGGTGATGGGCGGGCGCGCGGTGCGACCTGGCGACATTGACCTGCGCAAGGTGCCCGCGGTGCTGTACCGCAATGGCGTGATCGAAGAGTCCGGGGTCTCGGCGGCGGTGCTCAACCACCCGGCCAAAGGCGTGGCTTGGCTGGCCAACAAACTGGCGGCCTATGACGTTGGCCTTGAAGCCGGGCAGATCATCCTTGGCGGCTCCTTTACCCGGCCGGTGGCAGCGCGCCCTGGCGATACCTTCCATGTCGACTACGATCAGCTCGGCTCTATCGCCTGTCGTTTTGTCTGAGGACGCTGCCATGCAATTGCCGGTCAACACCTTCAAACAACGCCTGCTCCAGGCTGAACCACAGATTGGCCTGTGGCTCGGCCTGGCCAATGCCTACTGCGCCGAACTGGCAGCCAATGCTGGTTTCGACTGGCTGCTGCTCGACGCCGAGCACGCCCCTAATGACTTGCGCAGCCTGCTCGCCCAGCTCCAGGCGATTGCCCCTTACCCGTCGCAAGCCATTATTCGCCCACCGATTGGCGACACTGCGCTGATCAAACAGTTACTCGACATCGGCGCCCAAACCCTGCTGGTGCCGATGGTCGAGACTGCCGCACAGGCGCAGCATCTGGTGCGCGCCATGCGCTATCCGCCGCAAGGTGTGCGCGGTGTCGGCAGCGCCCTGGCCCGGGCGTCGCGCTGGAATAGCATCCCCGGCTACCTGGATCAGGCCGATGAACAGATGTGCCTGCTGGTGCAGATCGAAAACCTCGAGGGGCTGGCCAATCTGGATGCGATTGCCGCCATAGAGGGTGTCGACGGTCTGTTTATAGGCCCTGCGGATCTGTCGGCAGCCATGGGCCATCGCGGTAATCCGGGGCATCCGCAGGTGGCGGCTGCTATAGAAGAAGCAATCCGACGTGTTCGCCAGGCCGGCAAGGCGGTGGGGATTCTCAGTGCCGACCCGGCACTGGCACGGCGCTATATCGAGCTGGGGGCACACTTTGTCGCGGTCGGGGTAGACACCACCGTCCTGATGAAGGGCCTGCAAAGCCTGGCCGGACAGTACAAGGGCAACGTCGCACCAACCAGTGGTGGTGGGGTCTACTAAGGCCCTTATCCCGCCCGACGGGTGTAATAGGCCCTGACTCGAAAAACAACGCGGAATCCGCGGATGCCGTCTCGGATTCAGCGCAGTCAGCCGCTCAGCGGACTCCCTGGGCCGCCAGCCGCCACAACCGGGCAATCGCCTCCGCGCGCTCAGTCAAGAGCCGTGGAGCCTCGGCGCAGGCCTGTTCCAGGCTCATGGGCCCGGAAGACAGGGCGAACGCGGCCTCGACGCCATGCTGATACATCTGCTCATAACCTTGGCCCAATGTGCCCGCGAGGACAATCACCGGAACCCTATGCCGCTGGGCAACCTGGGCGACGCCGAAGGGCGTTTTGCCGCGCAGGGTCTGGGCATCGAACCGGCCTTCCCCGGTGATCACCAGGTCGGCGCCACGCACCGCCTGCTCAAGGCCTACCAGCTCGGCCACCACCTCGACCCCGGGGCGAAACTGCGCACCGAGAAAGGCCTTGGCGGCGAACCCCAGGCCACCGGCAGCACCACTGCCCGGTTCGTCCCGTACATCCCGGGGCAAGACTTGCCCGCAGTGATCGGCAAAATGCCCCAGCGCCCGGTCCAGTTGTTGCACCTGCTGCGGCGAAGCGCCTTTTTGCGGGCCGAAGATCGTCGACGCACCGTGCTCACCACACAACGGGTTATTCACATCTGCGGCGATCTCAAAGCGGACCTGGGCCAGGCGTGGGTCCAGGCCTTCGAGTTCGATCCGGGCCAATGAGCCCAGCGCCAGGCCGCCGCGTGCCAGGGGTTCGCCCTGGTCGTCGAGTAGCCTCAAACCCAATGCCTGCAAGGCTCCTGCACCGCCATCATTGGTGGCGCTGCCGCCAATCGCCAGGATGATTCGCTGGGCACCAGCGTCCAGCGCGGCCCGGATCAACTGGCCGGTGCCGAACGTGCTGCTGATGCACGCATCACGCTGACCTACCGAAACCAACTGCAAACCACTGGCCTCGGCCATTTCGATAATTGCCGTGTGGCTTGCAGCCAGCCAGCCCCAACGTGCCTGTACCCGAGCACCTAGAGGGCCTTGCACGGCAGTGGTCCGCCATTCGCCCTCGCAAGCGGCCAGGACCGATTCCACCGTGCCCTCACCGCCATCGGCCATCGGGCACAGGACCAACTGCGCCTCGGGCCAGACCCGGGCCAGGCCCTCGGCAATGGCAGCAGCGACCCCCTCGGCACTCAGGCTGTCCTTGAACGAGTCGGGGGCGATGATGATTTTCATAGGCTATCTCCAATGCTTATGCAGCCCATACTGCCACTTGGCGCAGGCCTCAGCAGCACGGGTTTAGCCTGCAAACCCTGTAGGTGGGAAAAAAAGCAGCTGCCAGGGCTGTGGTCGAGAAGCTCAAGGCGATCAACGTCCCCCTGCATCGCAACAAATCATAATTCAGCGAAACCCGGTAGGCCTCGGTGCCGAGGGCACTAGAGGTTTTCAGGTCCGGCGCAGCTCCTTGCAAGTGAATCCAGGACCCGACAACTCATACGCCCCTCGCCCCCTATCCGCAGCCTGGCCCGTTCCCCGCGCCAACACGCCGCAATGACTTAGCACAGATTCAGTTTGCCCAAGCCGATTGTTCTGGTATTTGATGGACGCCCTGACCAGGCGCTTTTCGCCTGGCTCCCACCCCCCGCGCACAAGGAATTCGTCCATGAGCTATCGCCTCCTCGGCCACTCCGGTCTACAGGTCTCCACGCTGACCCTGGGCACCATGATGTTCGGCGAACAGACCAGCACCGAAGACTCCCTGCGCATCATCGACAAGGCCTGGGACCAAGGCATCAACTTCATCGACACCGCCGATGTCTACACCCAGGGTCGCTCCGAAGAGATCGTCGGCGAAGCCATCGCCCGGCATCGCCATGACTGGGTTCTGGCAACCAAGGTCGGTTTCGGTCCGGCCGACGGCGTGCCTAACCGCAGCGGCTTGAGCCGCAAGCATATTTTCAACGGAATCGAAGCCAGCCTGACCCGTCTCGGCACCGACTACCTGGACATCTATTACCTGCACCGCGAAGACCACAACACACCGTTGCAGGTCACGGTGGCAGCCATCGGCGACCTGCTGCGCCAGGGCAAGATCCGCTATTGGGGCCTGTCGAACTACCGTGGCTGGCGGATTGCCGAAGTGGTGCGCCTCGCCGACGAGTTGGGTATCGACCGGCCAGTGATCAGCCAGCCGCTGTACAACATCGTCAATCGCCAGGCCGAGGCCGAACAGATCACCGCCGCCAAGGCTTATGGCCTGGGTGTGGTGCCCTACAGCCCCCTGGCCCGAGGGGTGCTCAGCGGCAAATATGCGCCGGACGTCACTCCGGACAGTGCCAGCCGCGCCGGGCGCCAGGACAAGCGAATTCTCGAAACCGAGTGGCGGGTCGAGTCCCTGCGAATTGCCCAACAGATTCAGCAGTACACCCAGCAACGTGGGGTCGGCATGGTCGAGTTCGCCATTGCCTGGGTGCTGAACAATACCGCCGTCAGCTCGGCGATTGTCGGTCCGCGTACCGAGCAACAGTGGGACGCGTACACCAAGGCGCTGGCCGTACGAATCAGCGCTGAAGACGAAGCCTTTATCGACTCGCTGGTGACCCCGGGCCACGCCTCTACCCCTGGTTTTAACGATGTCAGCCATTTCGTTTCCGGGCGTACGCCTTTCTCTAGTTGAACCCCAAGGGTGGCTGCTGTCTGACAGTGGCCACCACCATTTCTCCCCTTGTGCAGCCCGCCTTCGCAAGCATTGCCCGGAGGGATCGGGCAAACGAGATAATTTCCCGTAACCCAGGCTTAATCCGAGTAAACCTCTCGGGCCAAACCCTCTATATTCCCCCCACGGCTCACCACCGCTTTTTCCATTTCGCTCAATAACTCTGGTCGTACGAGGACAGTGTGTCTAAAGGTATTGTTTTATCGGTTCTGGCGTCGGTGCTGTTTGCCGTCATGTACTTCTACACCTCCATGTTGGAGCCACTCACCGGGGTGGAAATCTTCGGCTGGCGCATGCTGCTGACGATGCCGTGCATGACCGTCTTCATGGTGGTATCCGGAGAGTGGCGCCGGGTGCGCGAAGTACTGCTGCGGGTGGCAGGCAAGCCGTTGCTGCTGGTGGGACTGCTGCTGTCATCTGGGCTGTTGGGGGTGCAGTTGTGGCTGTTTATGTGGGCGCCGCTCAATGGGCACAGCCTGGATGTGTCCCTGGGGTATTTCCTGCTGCCGCTGACCATGGTCCTGACCGGGCGCCTGGTGTATGGCGAGCGCCTGTCGCGGCTGCAGAAAATCGCCGCGTTTTTTGCCTGTCTGGGCGGGCTCAACGAGCTGTATCAGGTGGGCAGTTTTTCTTGGGCCACGCTGTTGGTGGCCATCGGTTATCCGACCTACTTCGTGCTGCGCAGGCGCCTGGCCGCCGACAATCTTGGCGGGCTGTGGCTGGACATGGCGTTGCTGTTGCCTGTCGCCTTGTGGTTTGTGCAGAGCGGGGAACAGGGTTTTGCGGTGTTCGATCTGCGGCCCTGGCTGTATGTGCTGATTCCGTTGCTGGGGGTGATCAGCGCCTCGGCACTGGTGTGCTACATCATCGCCAGCCGGCTGTTGGCGTTCAGCCTGTTCGGCCTGCTGAGCTATGTCGAGCCGGTGTTGCTGCTGGGGGTATCACTGATGTTGGGGGAAAGCATCAAGGCCGGGGAATGGCTGACCTATGTGCCGATCTGGATGGCGGTGCTGGTGTTGGTGTTTGAAGGGTTCAAGCATCTGGTGCGCCAGCGTCGGGCTTGAGGGGTGCTGGGGGGAATATTAGGGCCAGCGCAGCCTGCGGCAGCGGCTACAGGTTGGATGTGTAACCGCTCGCAGGCAACCGCGCAAAGTCAGGGCTTGATTTGTTTCAGCTCGTTGAGCAAAGCCAACAGCGCCTGCATCTTCTCCTCGCCGAACTGCTGCTGGATCTTCTGGTAGTTGATTTCCATGTCCCCACTCATGGACTCGAAACAGGCCAGGCCCTTTTCCGTCAGGGTGATAAACAGCCTGCGCTGGTCCTCGGGCGATTTGCGGCGGCTGAGGTACTCATCGCGTTCCAGGCGCGTGAGCACGCCGGTCATGCTTGGGGGCAGGATGCAGGCCATTTTCGCCAGTTGATGGCTTTCCAGTTCGCCGTTCTGGCGCAGGATGCGGATTACCCGCCACTGCTGTTCGGTCAAGTCATGCTGGTTGAGGGACGGCCGGAAAAAAGCCATGGCCGCTTCACGGGCTTGGAGCAGCGTTAAGGTCAGGGAAGGTCTTGGCGTCGTCATCTAAAGGTCGGTCAACAGGCTGGGAATCAACGCTAGGCGTCGCGGAAATAAACATTAACACATTCACTATCAGCAATTCCCGGGCAAAATAAAGCCCGATCGAAGAACCTTCGATCGGGCCTGTTTTCAAGCAGTCACTGGCTTACTCAGTGGCGAGCACGCCACGACGAACCTGATCACGTTCGATCGATTCAAACAGCGCCTTGAAGTTGCCCTCGCCGAAGCCATCGTCGCCTTTACGCTGGATGAATTCGAAGAACACCGGGCCCATCAGGGTCTCCGAGAAAATCTGCAACAGCAGGCGGCGGTCACCATCTTCAGACGAGCCATCCAGCAGAATGCCTCGCGATTGCAGTTCGTCCACGGGCTCGCCGTGATTCGGCAGACGGCCTTCGAGCATCTCGTAGTAGGTTTGCGGCGGTGCGGTCATGAAGCGCATGCCAATCTTTTTCAGGCGGTCCCAGGTATCCACCAAATCGTCGGTCAGGAACGCCACATGCTGGATGCCCTCACCATTGAACTGCATGAGGAACTCTTCGATCTGCCCGGCGCCCTTGGACGACTCTTCGTTAAGCGGAATGCGGATCATGCCATCGGGTGCGGTCATGGCCTTGGAGGTCAAGCCGGTGTATTCGCCCTTGATGTCGAAATAACGAATCTCGCGGAAGTTGAACAGTTTCTCGTAGAAACCGGCCCAGTAGGCCATGCGTCCGCGATACACGTTGTGGGTCAGGTGATCGATGATCTTCAGGCCCGCCCCCTCTGGGTTGCGATCGACGCCGTCCAGGTACACGAAGTCGATGTCGTAGATCGAGCTGCCTTCGCCGTAGCGATCGATCAGGTACAGCGGCGCACCGCCAATGCCCTTGATCGCTGGCAGGTTCAACTCCATCGGGCCGGTGGCGATATGGATCGGCTGGGCGCCCAGCTCCAGGGCACGGGAGTATGCCTGCTGGGCATTCTTGACCCGAAAGGCCATGCCGCATACCGACGGACCGTGTTCGGCGGCGAAGTACGAGGCCACGCTGTGGGGCTCGTTGTTGAGGATCAGGTTAATGGCGCCCTGACGGTACAAATGCACGTCTTTGGAGCGATGGGTCGCGACTTTGCTGAAACCCATGATCTCGAAGATTGGTTCGAGTGTATTTGGCGTAGGCGATGCGAATTCGATGAATTCAAAGCCCATCAGGCCCATTGGGTTTTCGAAGATATCTGCCATGGTTGGCGCCTCATCATTATTTTTAGAATTAACGTCCGCGGTCACGGACTGCTAGTTGCTATCAATACTGAGGGCTGGAGGTGGCGCGCAAGAGATACCACGCACGCTGCGGGCAAGGAAATCACCGTAGATCAGTTGGAACCCGAGTATCTTCATTTCGACCCTGACTTGCTTACAGGCTGCGGGCGAGGCTTCTGCTGCCAGAAGACATTATTCTTGTATGCGTAACCAGATTCTACACAGCGTAAATAGGTTTGTCCGCAATCTCTCTAAAATCCGCTTTTTGGCCAGACTCGCAAGGGGTTTATTGCACTGATAGACCCTCAGCAGTATCGGCGCTGCGCCCAGGCCCGGCGCCTGCACCCAAGATCACAGGGCGCACAATAGGCATCCCGTCTATCCTCCCCTTCACTTGGGTTCGACGTGCACCCAGTCGATCCCCCGTCACCTGGCGCAAGTGCCCAGGCTCCCTCCCCGTTATAGGTTTGGCCTATGCCACTGACCGTCAAAGGTCCGCAGAAACGCTCGACCCGAGCCTTGCGCACATTCCTCATCGGCCTGCTGCCGGTGCTGTTGGGCATGATGATCCTGTACCTGCAGGCGGAGCGAGCCCTGATCCAGAGTAGCCAGCAGACCGCCGAGGAAGCGATCCGCCAGTTCGACCTGATGCTCGACAACAGCGACATTGCAGCCCGCGCGCTGCTGCCCCTGGTCGGCGAGCCGTGCGACGAGGCCCGGCAACTGGCGTTGCGCGATCAGGTCACACGCCGCCCATTCGTGCGCTCGACCAACCTGGTCTGGCAGAACGACAACTACTGCAGCTCACTGCTTGGACGTCTTTCTGCCGCCCTGGATCCCCGAGACTATGTCGACGGGCGATTGTGGCTGATGAATGGCAACCCGATCACACCCGACACGGCCCTGCTGATTTATCGGCTCAGCGACGGCGAGCGTTCCGCGCTGGCGACCATCGACGGTTATCACTTGGCGAACGCGCTGCGCCTGATCAGCCGTTACGCCGACCTCAAACTGCAAGTGGGCAACAGCTGGCTGTCAGCCGACGGCAAGGTCCATGGGCTGCCTGTGCCATCCGCACCGGTGGCTCATCAGGACCTGGACTCTGCGCGCTACCCGTACCGCGTCAGCGCCGGCTTTCCCGAAGGCGATGTCTGGCTCTATATGAAAGCCCAGTACCCGCCCCTGTTCAGCCTGCTGCTGTTCTTCGGAATTCTCTCCGGGTTTGCCGGCCACTGGTGGCAAAAGCGCTCTTCATCACCCAGCCACGAACTGCAGCGGGCCCTCGACGCGGCAGAGTTCACTCCCTACTTTCAGCCGGTGGTGCGTGGCGATACAGAGCAGTGGGCGGGCCTGGAAGTACTGATGCGCTGGAAGCATCCCAAGGAAGGCCTGGTACGCCCGGACTTGTTCATTCCATTTGCCGAACATTCAGGCCTGATCGTGCCCATGACCCGCTCCCTGATGCAGCAGACTGCACAGTTACTGGCACCCAACGCCTCAAGCTTCAGCGATAACTTTCACATTGGCATCAATATCACCGCCAGCCACTGTCATGACTTGCAACTGCTCGACGACTGCCGCGACTTTCTCGCGCAGTTCCCTGCTGGCAAGGTGGTGCTGGTGCTGGAGCTGACCGAACGGGAGCTGGTGGAACCTAGCGCCATGACCCACAAACTGTTCGAAGAACTGCACAAGTTAGGGGTAATGATCGCCATTGACGACTTCGGCACCGGGCATTCCAGCCTGGCGTACTTGCGTCAGTTTAATGTCGATTATCTGAAGATCGATCAGAGTTTCGTTGCCATGATCGGTATTGACACCCTTTCGCGCCATATACTCGACAGTGTCATTGAGCTCTCGGCGAAGCTTGATCTGAGTATCGTCGCCGAAGGTGTTGAAACACTAGAACAACAGGATTATCTGGTAGGGAAAGGCGTCGATTTCCTGCAAGGTTACTTGTTTGGCCGACCGATGCCCGGGGATGAGTTTCTAACTGAGTTAGCGCGCCACTAAATAGCCATTTGCGCAGAAAAACACACAATGCATTGCCCATTGTCATGCACCAATTGGAATCATCAATTAGTAATTGATTCTTACAAGAACAACATGATTTACTCTTGGTCCGTTAACTACTACAATTTTTCTGGCCTGTACAAAATTCACCGATAGGTCATTAGATTGAGTCGTTCCACCGGCTCTTGGCCTTATCGCTTTGTATGCGCTTGGTATCAGCCAAATACCTTATTGGAGTAAAGATATTGTCCAGACTCGCCGAATTTCGTGCAGCAGAAAAAGCACTTCAAGAACAGCTCGCACAGCTGGAATCCCTGAAGAACGATGCCGGGCTCAAAAAGGAAATCGAGTTCGAGGAAAAACTGCAGGACCTGATGAAAACCTACGGCAAGAGCCTGCGCGACATCATCGCGATCCTCGATCCGAACCCGGGCAAGTCCCTGCCAGCAGCGTCTGCCCCGAAGCAACGCCGCGCTCGCGTGGTCAAGGTCTATCAGAATCCGCACACCGGTGAACTGATCGAAACCAAGGGCGGCAATCACCGCGGGCTCAAAGCCTGGAAAGAAGAGTATGGCGCAGCAACAGTAGATTCCTGGTTGCTCGGTTAAACAACGATACGCTCTCCAGCGCCCCGCATTGGCGGGGCCTTTGCTTTTAAGCAGTTTGGTTTATAGCCAATCGCATTAGTTACAGCAGGCTGAATATTCACAACCTCGAGCCCTGGCAACAAGGCTCGGAGAGAATCGGCACTCACGTCCCAGATCAGGCCATAACGCAAGAGCCACCCATAACTTTATGCTTAATGCGATGTAATGGCTGCCGAGCAGCCTCTACCAATGAAGAAGCCCTTCCAAGAGCAGGATTAAAGTTTCAAGCTATTTCGGGTAGCGCGTATTTCATCCTGACTCTCTGCATAAGCTGCCGCCTGGCCAGCGTAAGAAAGTACATAGGCCTTATCTGCATCCAACGCAGCCACCAGTGTTTGCGACAACACATGCCGACCGTTTTGAGTAATGGTACAGGTGGTTTCAAGAGCAGAGAGGCGACTCAATTGCGCCTCATGAATCCGATTGCACACACTTTGATAACCGCCTTGAGCAAAGTCCTTTTGCACTGACTTGCGCATCTCCAGCAGTACACCTTGAAGATTCACTGCGTGCCCCCTTTCAACCTCAGTCATCGTCAACTCCATGACCAGTACCGGGGTGCCGCCAGCATCATTTTTCACCGCGCGCTGACGAGAGACTTTCGAAGACGGCTCGGCCGGTTGTTCGGGCAGCACCTCCACTTGCCAACCGCTGGGCCAGGCAATCACAGGCTCTGCAGCCTGGGCCAGGGCACAAAGCAGCAGGCCACAGGTCATAGCGGTGCAATTAACGAAAAAGGACATTGTCATAAAGACCTGAGAAACGGGCCTCAAAGTTTGCAGGCGACGCCAGCATTGGGCAATAGATCCGGAGCTTTGGGTTTGGCGCCAAGGGCGGGGGGTGCGTATCATTGCGCATCCCAAGGATGCCTGAATCACCGCAAGCCAAGGCACCGCTCGTTTGCGCGAGCGCCGTTTGCCCCACTTTTTTCCGGAGGGCCCATGAGCCTGCACGAACTTGATACTTTCCCCGGTGTTACTGCCAAACCCGACTCCGCCACCGCCAACTTTGTGTTCAACCACACCATGCTGCGGGTCAAGGACATTACTCAATCCCTGGATTTCTACACCCGAGTCCTGGGTTTCTCGCTGGTAGAAAAACGCGATTTCCCCGAGGCCGAATTCAGCCTGTACTTCCTGGCCCTGGTGGACAAGGCACAGATCCCGGCTGACGCCACAGCACGCACCCAATGGATGAAGTCAATCCCGGGGATTCTCGAGCTGACCCATAACCACGGCACCGAAAACGCCCCGGATTTCGCCTACCACAATGGCAACACCGACCCTCGCGGCTTTGGCCATATCTGCATCTCAGTGCCGGACATCGTTGCCGCCTGCGAGCGCTTCGAAACACTGGGCTGCGACTTCCAGAAACGTCTGAACGATGGCCGCATGAAAAGCCTGGCCTTTATCAAGGACCCGGACGGCTACTGGGTCGAAATCATCCAGCCTGCCCCGCTGTAAATCGGCCACTCGTTTACCGGGCAAATAAAAACCCCATGAGCCAGGCTCATGGGGTTTTGTTTTTTACATCATGGCCTCAAGCCGGAGCAGAGGTACGGATCAAGTGGTCGAACGCGCTGAGAGAAGCCTTGGCCCCCTCGCCCACCGCGATCACGATCTGCTTGTACGGCACCGTGGTCACGTCACCGGCGGCGAACACACCGGGCAGTGATGTTTCACCGCGAGCGTCGACAATAATCTCGCCCCGCGGCGACAACTCGACAGTGCCTTTGAGCCAATCGGTGTTGGGCAGCAAGCCGATCTGAACAAAGATTCCTTCCAGTTCGACGGTGTTGAATTCGCCTGAATCCCGGTCCTTGTAGACCAGCCCGGTGACTTTTTGGCCGTCACCCTTCACTTCGCTGGTCAGGGCGCTGGTGATGACCTTGACGTTCGGCAGACTGTGCAGCTTGCGCTGCAACACCGCGTCGGCCCGCAGCTTGCCGTCAAACTCCAGCAAGGTCACGTGACTGACGATCCCAGCCAGATCAATGGCTGCTTCAACCCCAGAGTTGCCACCACCGATCACCGCTACGCGCTTGCCCTTGAACAGTGGACCATCGCAGTGCGGGCAGAAGCACACGCCCCTGGCCTTGTATTCCTGCTCGCCCGGCACCCCCATTTCACGCCAGCGGGCACCAGTGGCCAGGATCAGCGACTTGGCCTTGAGGCTGGCACCGCTTTCAAAACGCACCTCATGCAACCCGCCCACTTCAGTGGACGGGATAAGAGCACTGGCACGCTGCAGGTTCATGATGTCGACATCGTACTGACGAACGTGTGCTTCCAAGGCTCCGGCCAGTTTTGGGCCTTCGGTCTCTTGTACCGAGATGAAGTTTTCAATGGCCATGGTGTCCAGCACCTGACCGCCGAAACGTTCAGCTGCAACTCCGGTACGGATGCCTTTGCGAGCAGCGTAGATTGCTGCGGCCGCGCCCGCCGGGCCACCACCCACCACCAGCACGTCAAAAGCATCTTTGGCGTTGAGTTTTTCGGCCTGCTTCTCGATCGCGCTGGTGTCGATCTTGCCGAGGATTTCCTCCAAGCCCATGCGACCCTGGCCGAAGTTCACGCCGTTCAGGTAAACGCTGGGGACCGCCATGATCTGACGCTCATCGACTTCGTCCTGGAACAGCGCGCCGTCAATCGCCACGTGGCGGATATTCGGGTTCAACACCGCCATCAGGTTCAGAGCCTGGACCACGTCCGGGCAGTTCTGGCAGGACAGTGAGAAGTAGGTTTCAAAGTTGAATTCGCCCTTCAGTGAGCGAATTTGCTCCAGCACTTCAGCACTGGCTTTCGAAGGGTGGCCACCGACTTGCAGCAAGGCCAGCACCAACGAAGTAAATTCGTGGCCCATGGGGATACCGGCAAAACGCAGGCTGATATCACTTCCAGGGCGATTCAACGAGAACGAAGGCTTGCGCGCATCGGTACCGTTGTCGAGCAAGGTGATCAAGCTCGAAAGATTGGCAACTTCTTTGAGCAGTTCGAGCATTTCCTGGGATTTCGCACCGTCGTCAAGGGAGGCTACGATCTCGATCGGCTGGGTGACCCGTTCCAGGTATGACTTCAACTGAGATTTAAGATTGGCGTCCAACATACGGGCGATTTCCTTTTAATTCGGTAAAAAAAAACGCCCGAGCGAAGGTCGCCCGGGCGTTTTGAGGGCGGTGCTGCTTACTTAAGGTGCGGTAAAACCCGCCCAGAGGTGTTTCACGAACTTAGATCTTGCCGACCAGGTCCAGGGATGGAGCGAGGGTGGCTTCACCTTCTTTCCACTTGGCTGGGCAGACTTCGCCTGGGTGGGCAGCAACGTATTGAGCAGCCTTGATCTTGCGCAGCAGCTCGGAAGCGTCACGACCTACACCGCCATCGTTGATTTCGACGATTTTGATCTGGCCTTCAGGGTTGATCACGAAGGTACCGCGGTCAGCCAGACCTGCTTCTTCGATCAGTACGTCGAAGTTGCGGGAGATGGTCAGGGTTGGGTCACCAATCATGGTGTACTGGATTTTGCCGATGGCTGGCGAAGTGTTGTGCCAGGCAGCGTGGGCAAAATGGGTGTCGGTCGACACGCTGTAGATTTCGACGCCCAGTTTCTGGAATTCGGCGTAGTTGTCGGCCAGGTCTTCCAGTTCGGTTGGACAAACAAAGGTGAAGTCAGCTGGGTAGAAGAATACGACAGACCATTTGCCTTTCAGATCGGCGTCCGACACTTCGACGAATGCGCCGTTTTTGAATGCGGTTGCTTTGAACGGTTTAACTTGGCTGTTGATGATAGGCATCGTTGACTCTCCGTCAGTGGTTGAAAACTTGATGGGGAGAATCTTAGCCAACCCGTCGCCGATACGCTCATTGGCAAACATGATGCTACCGATTGAGTTTGACTATCGGCTGGCCGTATTAATAGAAGAAACCCGAATCTACTGCTCGACCGGTTTCTCCTCAAGGCGGGCCATACCCAGGAACGGGCTAGCCTCGACGTAGCGCATCGCAGACTTCACGTCTTTCCAGCCGACATAGCTCATCAACGACTTCAGATCCCAGCCACTGCGGTGGGCCCAGGTAGCGAACCCTCGGCGCAATGAATGGCTGGTATAGGCTTCGGCCGCAATCCCGGCCCGCTCCAACGCCTGGCGCAACAATGGAATCACGCTGTTGGCATGCAACCCCTGCTCGCTCAGATTCCCCCAGCGATCGATGCTGCGAAAAACCGGCCCGCGCACCAAGGCCGCGTTGGAGATCCACTCGATGTAGGCCTGCACCGGACATAACCGCTGCAACGAAGGCGTCTGGTAGGTTCGACCGAGGTTCTCTCGATCACTCTTGCTGCGCGGCACGTACACACTTATGCCCGAGCCAGCAATGGCCTGCACATGCTCGATGTGCAAGCGGCACAGCTCATCGCTACGAAAACCACGCCAGAAGCCCAGAAGAATGAGCGCCGTATCCCGTCGAGCGCGCAACAGGGCCGGCTGGTCTGCCCCGACAATGGCCTGTCGCGCTTCCAGCTCGAGCCAGTTGACCACCTGCTCCAATTGCTGCAGTTGCAAGGGCTCGGCCTGTTTTTCCTGGACCGGATGCAAGGCGCGAATGCCCTTGAACACCTGCCGCACCACCGGCGCCTTGGTTGGATCAGCAAAGCCCTGACTGTTATGCCACTGCGCCAAGGCCGAAAGTCGTAGCTTTAGCGTATTGATCGATAACTGACCGGCATAGGCCGCCAGATAGCGCGCCACGCTGTCGCTGGTGGCAGGCAGGAAACCACCCCAGCTCACCTCAAAATGCTCGATGGCTGCTCGGTAGCTGCGCCGTGTGTTGTCACGCGTCGCGGCTTGCAGGTAACGATCCAGCTCACTCATAGGGTGCTTCGCTCTGAACGTACGGAAACCCGAAGAAAAAAAGTGAAAATTGCTCATGACATGGGGTAATACCACTATATCCCATACCAGTATCGCGAATGAAATTATTAAAATAATGCGCTATATTGTATGTAATTACATAGTACATACCACAACACGAAATCGTAGGAGATCACATGGCTCGCGGCGGCATAAATAAAGCGGTGGTGCAAACAGCACGCCTGGCGATCCTGGCGCGTGGCGAGCATCCGAGCATCGACGCAGTACGCATCGAGATGGGCAATACCGGCTCAAAGACCACTATTCATCGTTACTTAAAGGAGCTGGATGACGGGCTTGCACGAACGGGCACCACGTCCTTGGAGCTTGAGGACGAACTGGCACAGCTGGTTACGCGCCTCGCAGAACGTCTACGGGAGCAAGCCCAGGAGCCCATCGAGCAGGCTCAGGCACAATTCGCCGCACACAGGCAGGCCCTCGAAGAGCGTCTCGCAGAAGCGGAACACGAACGAGCTCAACTGCAGCAGCAACTGGATGTTCAAGGCGTCGCGCTGGCCAATGAGAGCGCCACCCTGCTCAGCACTCGCTCCACACTACAGAGTGAACAGACCCGCAATGCCGGGCTGAACCAGGCCTTGAGTGATTTTGAGCTACGCCTGAATGACAAGGACCAGCAGATCAGCTCTCTGGAAGACAAGCACCTGCACGCCCGCGACGCACTGGAGCACTACCGCAGCGCGGTAAAGGATCAGCGTGAGCAGGAGCAGCGACGCCACGAAGGGCAGTTGCAGCAGGTTCAGATGGAGCTGCGTCAGGCGCAGCAAAGCGCGCTGGTCCGCCAGGGTGAGATCACCCAACTGCATCGCGACAATGAACGACTGTTCAGCGAGAACCGCACCACTCAAAAAGAGCTGAAGCAGGTTCAGGAGCAGGCGAAGAAGACTGATGCTCGAGTCGAGCAACTGCTCGAACAATCAAACCGAATGGACAGTGAGCGAACCCTGCTTCAGGAGCGCTTGCGCGTAGCTCTTCTGGAGAGCCACGCACTCAAGCAGCACACTGAAGAACAGGCCCGCAGCAATAAGGAATTGGAACTGCGCGCGACCAAGGCCGAGGCTGGCCTTGAAGCCCTGCGCCTGGCCACGCCCCATAAGGCGCAGCCAGATGCACAGGAACCACCGCAAAGCGCTTAAGCGCCGACCGGGGTACGCATGGTGACGAACTCTTCGGCGGCAGTCGGGTGCACGCCGATGGTTTCGTCGAAGTCGCGCTTGGTTGCGCCGGCTTTCAAGGCAATTGCCAGGCCCTGAACGATCTCACCCGCCTCAGGCCCGACCATATGGCAACCCAGGACCTTATCGGTCTTGGCATCCACCACCAGCTTCATCAGGGTCCGCTCCTGACATTCGGTCAGAGTCAGTTTCATCGGCCGGAAACGGCTTTCAAAAATCTGCACCTCGTGCCCCTCCTCCCGCGCCTGCTCTTCGGTCAGACCGACCGTACCGATATTGGGCAGGCTGAACACGGCGGTGGGGATCATCCGGTAATCCACCGGGCGATATTGCTCAGGCTTGAACAGACGCCGCGCCACGGCCATACCTTCGGCCAAGGCTACGGGCGTCAGCTGTACGCGACCGATGACATCGCCAATGGCCAAGATCGAGGGTTCGGCACTCTGATACTGCTCGTCGACCTGAACAAAGCCACGCTCGTCCAACGTGGCCCCGGTGTTTTCCAGGCCCAGGTTGTCAAGCATCGGCCGCCGCCCCGTGGCATAGAACACGCAGTCGGCCACCAACACTCGTCCATCCTTGAGAGTCACGTTCAGGCAGCCGTCGGCCTGTTTGTCGATACGCTTGATGTCCGAGTTGAACTGCAGGTTCATCCCCCGCTTGGTCAACTCTTCCTGCAAATGCTTGCGCACCGCACCGTCGAAGCCCCGTAGGAACAGCTCACCGCGATACAGCAAGGTGGTGTCCGCACCCAGGCCATGGAAAATCCCGGCAAACTCGACGGCGATGTAACCGCCTCCCACGACCAAGACTCGTTTTGGCAGTTCTTTGAGGAAGAACGCCTCATTGGAGCTGATGGCGTGTTCGCGCCCCGGAATATCCGGGATCTGCGGCCAGCCACCGGTGGCGATCAGGATGTGCTTGGCGGTGTAGCGCTGACCATTGACCTCAACCTGATGCGGGTCGATCAGTTTGGCGTGCCCCTCGTGCAAGGTGACCCCGCTATTGACCAGCAGGTTACGGTAAATCCCGTTAAGGCGATGGATTTCCCGGTCCTTGTTTGCGATCAGGGTTGGCCAGTCAAAGCTCGCGTCGCCCAGCGTCCAGCCAAACCCCTGGGCCTGCTCGAAGTCTTCGGCGAAGTGCGCGCCGTACACCAGAAGCTTCTTCGGCACGCAGCCGACGTTGACGCAGGTGCCCCCCAGATAACGACTCTCGGCCACGGCGACTTTCGCCCCAAAACCAGCGGCAAACCGCGCCGAACGCACACCGCCGGAACCGGCGCCAATTACATAAAGATCAAAATCGTAGGCCATTTCACTCTCCCAGGCAGGCTGACAGCATAACCGCAGTTGCCGAAACGGTCAGCGCAGCGCATTTAACATCGGGGCGGAAAACGAAAAAGCCACCCGAAGGTGGCTTTTCAGTACAGGGTCCAGCCAGGCTTATCAGTAAGCCTTGCCGGTCTTGTAGAAATTCTCGAAGCAGAAGTTGGTTGCATCGATGTAACCTTCGGCGCCGCCGCAGTCAAAACGCTTGCCTTTGAACTTGTAGGCCATCACACAGCCGTTTTGAGCCTGTTTCATCAGGGCATCGGTGATCTGGATCTCGCCGCCCTTGCCTGGCTCGGTTTGCTCGATCAGGTCAAAGATGTCCGGGGTCAGGATGTAACGACCGATTATCGCCAGGTTCGACGGTGCATCTTCCGGCTTTGGCTTCTCGACCATGCTGTGCACACGGTAGATATCGTCACGGATCATTTCGCCGGAGATTACGCCGTACTTGTGGGTTTCCTGCGGGTCGACTTCCTGGATGGCCACGATCGAGCAGCGGAACTGCTTGTACAGTTTGACCATCTGGGTCAGCACGCCGTCGCCGTCCAGGTTCACACACAGGTCATCCGCCAGGACAACGGCGAAAGGTTCGTCGCCAATCAGCGGGCGGCCAGTGAGGATTGCGTGGCCCAGGCCTTTCATTTCGGTCTGACGGGTGTAGGAGAACGAGCACTCGTCGAGCAGCTTGCGGATACCGACCAGGTATTTCTCTTTGTCGGTGCCCTTGATTTGGTTTTCCAGCTCGTAACTGATGTCGAAGTGGTCTTCGAGGGCGCGCTTGCCGCGGCCGGTCACGATGGAGATTTGGTTCAATCCGGCATCCAGCGCTTCTTCAACGCCGTACTGGATCAGTGGCTTGTTCACCACTGGCAGCATTTCTTTAGGCATGGCCTTAGTCGCTGGCAGGAAGCGAGTGCCGTAACCGGCTGCTGGGAACAAGCATTTCTTGATCATATGAGTCCTTAAAAGGGCTGTGCTTACGAGTTCGGCGCAGTCTAATCAGGCGGCGAGCACCTTACAATGCCCCGCGCTGGCTAACCGCTGCCATCATAGAGAAATATTCGGGCAGATAGTTCCACAGCATCCTGCAGATCGCTCTCCAGGTAAACCTATGCCGCCCTGGCCTAGAGATGCGTCAGAACAATCCCCTGCCACCTTGGGCGGTAAATGCCACGCCGTTGAGGGGCGTTTGCCGCTATCATTACGCCCTTGATCACGCTCACGAGACCTCTAGATGTCGGCAGCAAAAAGCATAAACGGATACCTGATCAGTAAAGCGCAAGACGGCCAGTGGTGGGTAACCAGCAGCGGCGGCGAAAACATCGCCGGCCCCTTCGCCTCCGAAGCATTGGCGATTGAAGTGGCCTCGGTCCTGCAGGACCAGCCTCCGCCCCCGGCCCGGCGGCGCAACGCCAAGCCCTGAGCCCGCAATAACCGCTTCGAGCCCTGCAACTAGCAGGGCTTTTTGATTGTCTGTACCGTAATGGCCGTTGGCTATAGCATCGCCCTGGCCCCGGCAACCGCGCCGCCCCTACCCTTGAATGACGACAACCTACATGAACAGACTTCTGGCACTGACCGCTGTATTGGCTCTGAGTGGATGCGCAACCGCCTCCAACACTTACTTGGCAAACGGCGAACAAGGCCTGAGCATCGACTGCTCCGGTGAAGCCAGCTCCTGGGCCAGCTGTTACGAGAAGGCTGACGCCTCTTGTGCGGGCACCGGCTACCGGATCGTCGGCACTGAAGGCACCCCCTCCCTGAAGGAGAGCGAAAAGACCCTAGGCGTCGATGTCGGTAACTTCAAAAGCCGCAGCGTAGTGGTGGTGTGCAAATAACCGGCACCTGCCGGCTTACATATGAATCTCGGCGAACTTGATACCCAGGCCCCGGATCGTCTCGACCAAATCATCCAGCCGCGAGAATGACTCGACCTCGTCGTTGTCATCCACCAGGAAATAGCTGCGCCCGGCGCTTTTCTTGAAAAATACGATCCACTCTCCCGAATTCGCCGGATTCTGAATCACATGGGTCGCAGAGATATTACCCTCTGCATGCCGCTCCCTTACTTGCTCACGCTTCATGCCTGCTCCCAAAAAGACAATGCCGCCAAAGCCAGGGCTTTGACGGCATCAGTGACGATGCTCGACAGTTTATCGGATGCCTTGCCCAATCAAAACGCCATCCAGCGTCTGGCCATACAAATTCACCCCATCATTGGCGTGAAACTTGTCCCGAGTCTTCTCGATCGAGCCCTCCACCAGTCGCGGATCCTGCGGTCGCTCATGCTTGTTGACGAACGCCGCCACATCCCAGGCCTGCTGATCACTCAGGGTGCCAGGCTTGCCCAGGGGCATGTTGTGCTTGATAAAGGACGCCGCCGTATTGATCCGGTGCATCCCCGCGCCCCAGTTGTAGGAGTCCTTGCCCCACAACGGCGGCATCACATAATCTTGCCCGAGTTTTTGCCCCTGGCCGGTATCACCGTGGCAAACCGCACACTGCGCCTTGAATACCTGCTCGCCACGCGCGATGTCGTAGCCCTGGGCCGGCTTGGCCACTTCGGGGTAGCCGCGCCCCGGCAGCTCAACCCCGAGCGGTGCCTTGCTCGCCAACCAGTAGGCGTATACCGACAACGCGGTAATTTCCTTGCTGTCCGCTGTCGGCGGCGTTCCACCGTTCATGCTGAACTGGAAACAGCCCTGCAAGCGTTCGGCAAAGGTATTCACCTTGTCGTTCTTTTGCCGATACGCCGGGTACATCGGGTATGCCCCCCAAAGCGGCGCCGAGTTGGCTACCCGGCCCTGCCCTAGGTGGCAGTTGCTGCAATTGAGGCCGTTACCGACAAAATTAGGCGCCATGCGCTTGGTGTCGACAAACAGCGCGTAGCCGTCGCGAACCATCTTGCCGTAGGCGTTGTTCGGTAATTCGCTTTCAGCCGGGGGCTGGAAATACTGCGCATGACTGACAGCGGCCGGCGTCTGCAACTGACTCTGATCCTCCATGGCAATGGACGCCGCCTGTACCGAAGTGGCCAGCAAGCTGAAGACCAGCGGGAACGAAAGACGAAGAATCATGGCCGGCTCTCCTGGCTGTTCACTTTGGAAAAATATTCAGCCACTGCCGTCACTTCCTCTGCGCTTAAGGATTTAGCGATGTGCCCCATCAAGTCATCCGGGTCATTGCGGCGCGTGCCATCGCGCCAAGCGTTCAGTTGGGCAGTCAGGTAGGCTGCGGATTGCCCGGCCAAGGGCGGAAAGGTCTGACCTAACCCCACGCCTCCAGGACCGTGGCAGGTCACACATTCTGGCACCTGCCGATCCCAAGCCCCACGCAGAGCTAGGCGCTCGCCAAGGCCATCGGGCGTCGCACTGCGGGTGATGACCGGGGTTGCCGGAGCAGGCATTGCGGCGAGCGTTTGAGTGACGGCGCGAATTTCATCCTCGGCCAGGGCTTTGGCCAGCGGCTGCATCACCGGGCTGGTGCGTGAACCGCTGCGAAAATCCTCCAACTGCTTGCTCAGGTACCCGGCCGGCAGTCCTGCCAAACGCGGAAACCCAGCCGCCGCGAGGCCCAGGCCGTCGGCGCCATGGCACGAAACACAGGCCATTGCAGCCGGCTGCGCGCCACCCTGGGTGAAGATTTTCTGCCCTTCCACAGCGTGAGCAGAGTGAACGGACAACAGCATCAGGCTACTCAGCAGTATTCGATCCAGTGGGATCATGTCGAACTCCATTATTTTAGTTATATGCTTAGGCCTACTTAATATATGCCTAAAAACAGTTAGCAAATAGCTATCACTGCTACAACCCATAATCGACGCGAACCCACCGCCCGGCTGGACGCTCACCCACAAAAAAGCCCGCGGCGCTTCAAGACCCGAAGCGCGGCAGGCTGATAAAAAACCAGCGGCGGTCAGCCGGAAATACATTCCTCGCCGGCCTTGCGAATATCGCCCGGACGCATTGGAACGTTGGACATGCTCTCGTGCAGCTTGATGCTGCTGCCTCCAGAGCGGCCCTCAATATCAAACACTGCGGTCGGACCGGCCGACACTTTCTGCGGAACAATGATGCGCATGCCATCTTTATGCGGCTCGACCTGCAGGGCTCCCCGGCTAGCGGCCAATTTATCGATGACGCACTTGGCGTACTCTGGCGGCTTTTTCCCCGAAATCACATTCAGGGTGGGCGGCGCCTGGTTTATATCCGAGACGGTCGCACAACCGCTGATCGCCAGAGCCAGAATCAACACACCCCACTTCATACAAATCCTCCAATAAAAAACGTCCGACAGTGTAAATGGTGTTTTTCTCCGGCGCGGGAGGATTTATCGCTCATAAATCGGTAAATAACTGTTTTAAATTGTCAAACCCAGCGGGCGCCGCCCGCTACTACCCCGTGCAGCCTGATAAACTGCGCCATCTTTCAAGCTATCGTTTTGATTTTGTAGAAAAAGCCCTTCTGGAGGCGCCCATGAAATTTATCCACCAGCGCGAGCACCTCAACGAGGACGATATTGTCGTCATCGAATGCTCCCAGACCTGCAACATTCGCCTGATGAGCGACGCCAATTTCCGCAGCTTCAAGAATGGCGGTCGCCACAGCTACCATGGCGGCGCGTTCGACAAGTTCCCAGCCAAGATCACCGCGCCCAGCACTGGCTTCTGGAACATCACCATCGACACAGTGACCACCCGCGCCATCAGCGTCACCCGCAAACCGAGCCTCAAGCATTCGATCAAGATCGTCCGCCGCTCCAGTTCGAAACTGCGCTGATACCCGCCCCCACCTCGCCCACTCAAGACAGGTACGACCGTGGCTCAAACGACCAAGTACGTCATCAAATACAAGCTCAACGGCGAGCGTCGCTTCGAATTCGCCCAACTCGAGACCGGCACCCAGGAAGAGGCCCTGGCGGCCTTGCTGGCGTTGCACGGCCAGTCCGACGACGTGATCAGCGATGTCAGCGTGAGTAAAGCCCTGTAACTCTGCGCCCAGTCCGACGCCTCACTCAAACGGCGTCGAGTCGGCATTTTCTCGGAGTGTTCCTTGAGCAACCACAGCAGCAACCCCGCCCCCAGCCTCGGTCTGTTTACAGAGACTGATCTCGCACAACCCGCACGCACCGAACAGATCGGCCAGCAGTCCTGGGTGCTGAGGGGGTTTGCCTTGCCGTGGGTCGAGCGCCTGCTGCCAGTCCTGAGGTCGGTACTTGCCGGCGCACCGTTTCGCAGCATGGTCACCCCCGGCGGCTTCACCATGTCGGTGGCTTTGAGCAGTTGCGGAAAGCTGGGCTGGACCACCGACCCCAGTGGTTATCGCTACGCCCGCCTCGACCCGCAGACCGGCCGTCCATGGCCTGTAATGCCAGGGGTATTCGAGCAACTGGCCCAGGCTGCGGCTCAGGCCGCGGGTTTCGATGGCTTCAGCCCAGACTCCTGCCTGATCAACCGTTATGTCGCCGGGGCGCGGATGTCCTTGCACCAGGACAAGAACGAACGCGACTACAGCGCGCCCATCGTCTCAGTCTCCCTGGGGTTGCCGGCGATGTTCCTGTTTGGCGGCGAGCAGCGTAGCGATCGGCAACTGCGGGTACCGTTGCTGCACGGTGATGTGGTGGTGTGGGGCGGCGTCGACCGGCTGCGCTTCCATGGCGTGCTGCCGCTCAAGGCCGGTAGCCACGAGCAACTGGGCGAGCAGCGTATCAACCTCACATTTCGCCACGCAGGCTAACCCACCGGCTACCTGAACCGCCGGGCAACGGCGCTTGCGCTCATTGCCAGGCACGGTGACCGGGTGTCAGTGGCTGGAAACCGCCGCATCCGACGGATGAACGCCGATGTAGACCGCAACCGAGTCCGGTCCGGTGTAGACCTCGAAATCCGTCGCGAACTTGCGTCGTAACTGTGGACGGTCTTCGAAATAGGCCCAGACCAGGCCCCAGGTCTGGATCACGCTATCGGGCAACGGCCCCTTGGCGCTAAAAACCAGGTACTGGCCGCCCTCGACCTGCACCGTCTGATAGCCCTCGGCCGCATCGATCACTTCAACCCCGGCGGTGACATCAAAGGCCCCCGAGGCATCAGACTCATAACCGGAGTAGACGCCGTAGACAAAGGAGTCAGGCTCGCGAGGCTCGATCTTTTCGAACAACCCTTCGATAAAAAAGCGCGCCCACATCGGGCCGATCTGCGCCGTTTCCGGCTGTTGTTCAGTCGCGTTGAGGGTTCGCACCTGCAAACCGGCAACACTGAACGGCAACACCTCGCGCATTTTTACATCCATGGGCCTTACTCCTTGTTCAGGGTTTGAGTGAGATGGGTCATTGCTCAACGGGTCAGCGGTTGACGTCCACCACCACTCGACCGCGCAACTGGCCCGCCAGTAAACGCGGCGCGGCCTCGATGGCTTCGCTCAAGCCGATTTCGCGGCTGATCAACGGCAGCAGAGCCAGGTCCAGATTCTGCCCCAGACGCTCCCAGGCCAACATTCGCAAGGCTTTGGGCTGAGTCACGCTGTTGATCCCGGCCAGGGTCACGCCGCGCAGGATAAACGGCGCAACCGATGCCGGGAAGTCCATCCCCTGGGCCAGGCCGCAGGCGGCGATCGTGCCATTGGCCCGGGTTGCAGCACAGGCATTGGCCAAGGTGTGGCTGCCCACCGAGTCGATAACCGCAGCCCAACGCTCCTTGGCCAGGGGTTTGCCGGGCAGGGAGAGACTAGCGCGATCGATGATTTCATGGGCACCCAATTGCTGCAGGTAGGCGTGCTCTGCGGTACGACCGGTAGAGGCCACCACTCGATACCCCAGGCGCGCCAGGAGGGCGATGGAAAAGCTGCCAACTCCGCCATTGGCGCCAGTGACCAACACTTCGCCCTGATCGGGCGTAACGCCATGACGTTCCAGCGCCAGGATCGCGAGCATCGCCGTGTAACCTGCGGTGCCGATGGCCATGGCCTGGGCCGCGCTGAATGCCTTGGGCAGGGGAATCAGCCAGTTTCCGTCAAGCCGGGCCTTCTGTGCCAGGCCGCCCCAATGTCCCTCACCGACACCCCAGCCATTGAGCAGCACCTCGTCACCCGCCCAGTAGTCGGGATGAGCGCTGGTTTCTACCGTGCCGGCCAGGTCGATCCCCGGCACCATGGGAAAGCTGCGTACCACCGGACTGCTGCCGGTAATGGCCAGGCCATCCTTGAAGTTCAGCGTGCTGTAGGCCACGCGCACCGTCACATCGCCCGGCGGCAATTGCTCTTCGCTGATCTGCCGCAGATTGGCGCGATAACCCTGCTCGTCTTTCTCGATCAAAATACCGTTGAACATGACTGACTCCCGAATGGCCCCGTGGCGCTCATTGCCCGTGGCAGGGTAATGAACTTCGACCTTGAATCACAAGGCGCCGACATCACTGTCGGCCGAGGCAAAAGACTGGTTGCCTAGCCGGTGGGCAGCTCCTGCGGTGAACTTCTGCTGGTCGGCACGCCCCCGGTACACCCAGCCGAACTGGACTGGCAACCTTTTGCCCAGGCGATAAAGTCGGCTGGCCTTTTCCGGGTAACTCCTGCTACAAACCCTGGCGCTGTTGTCATTACTTTTACTGTGCGGAGGAGTTGCCTATGAGCCAGTGGCCAGACACCCGAATTATTGACTTGCTGGGGATCGAACTGCCGATCATTCAAGCACCGATGGCCGGCGCCACCGGCTCCGCCATGGTCATCGCAGCGGCCCAGGCCGGCGCGCTGGGGTCCCTGCCCTGCGCCATGCTCAGCCCGGAACAGATTCGCCAGGAAGTACAAAACATTCGCCAAGCCACCCAGGCGCCCCTGAACCTGAACTTTTTCTGCCACCAGACGCCTGCCGCCGATCCTGAGCGCGATGCCCAGTGGAAAAGCCTGCTGCAACCCTACTACCGCGAACTGGGCGCCGACTTCGACGCACCGACCCCGGTCAGCAGCCGCGCGCCTTTCGACCGCGTGAGCTGCGAATGGGTGGAGGAGCTGCGTCCGGAAATCGTCAGCTTCCACTTCGGCCTGCCGGAGCGGTCGCTGCTGGAGCGGGTCAAGGCCACCGGGGCGAAAATCCTGTCGTCGGCCAGCACCGTCGATGAGGCGATCTGGCTCGAACAGCATGGCTGCGACGCGATCATCGCCATGGGCTACGAAGCCGGCGGCCACCGGGCGATTTTCCTCAGCGACGACCTCAACAGCCAGGTCGGGACCATGGCCCTGGTGCCGCAGATCGTCGACGCGGTCAAGCTGCCGGTCATCGCGGCCGGTGGCATCGGCGATGCCCGGGGCATAGTCGCCGCCTTTGCCTTGGGCGCCTCGGCGGTGCAACTGGGCACGGCCTACCTGTTTACCCCGGAGGCCAAGGTTAGCGCGGCCCATCATCAGGCCCTGCGCCATGCCAAAGAGAGCCAGACCGCACTGACCAATCTGTTCACCGGTCGTCCGGCACGGGGCATCGTTAACCGGATCATGCGTGAAATTGGCCCGATCAATCCCCTGGCTCCGGCGTTCCCCCTGGCCGGTGGTGCCTTGATGCCGTTGCGCGCCAAGGACGACGCCGACTTCGCCAATCTCTGGTCGGGGCAGGCCCTGCGCCTGGGGGTCGAGTTATCGACCCATGACCTGACCCGGCACCTGGCTGAGCAAGCGCTGGCGCAGTTGGCCCGGCGCTGAGGGTCGGCCGCCACGATTGCGCTCGTGGCAGCGCGGCGTTCAGCTCATCCAGAAGCAGAGTTCCGTTCGTCGGTGATTCGCTATATATTCCGCTATACAGCGATCCCCGCCTCGCTTCGGCGCAGTCCACCTCCAACAACACACTGCCCAGCGCACTTGCCCTCAACGGAGCCGTTTCATGACCATTCGTGCCTCAGGTTTTGCCCCGACGTGCCTCGCCACCCTGCTCGCCGTGTTCGCCTGTGGCTCGGCCCAGGCCGATGAAGTACAGGTCGCCGTGGCCGCCAACTTCACCGCACCGATCCAGGCGATTGCCGCCAACTTCGAGAAAGACACCGGGCACAAGCTGGTGGCCGCCTACGGCGCTACCGGGCAGTTCTATACCCAGATCAAGAACGGCGCGCCTTTCGAAGTCTTCCTTTCCGCCGACGACAGCACCGCGCAAAAGCTTGAAAGCGAAGGCGACACCGTCAAGGGCTCGCGCTTCACCTACGCCATCGGCACCCTGGCCCTGTGGTCGGCCAAGGACAGCTACGTCGATGCCAAGGGCCAGGTGCTCAAGGCCAACCAGTACC
>Ga0302174_10000013_pt1 | contig 125218 bp, 115 predicted proteins | sample I_Fen_N3_2_FD_198789 | JGI IMG/M metagenome (GOLD analysis project Ga0302174, IMG submission 198789) | Peat permafrost microbial communities from Stordalen Mire near Abisko, Sweden - I_Fen_N3_2 | ecosystem: Environmental > Terrestrial > Soil > Wetlands > Permafrost | place: Sweden: Abisko... | reverse complement strand
GAAGAACTTTTGCCATATCACTTCCTTTTAAAAAACGGCGTTTCATATTGAGATATTTGAGTGTTACCTCATTGTTAAAGCAGCGCCATAAGACATATCTTGTTACGGATGTTTGTCAGACGCCACCCGATCCCACAGCAGCTTTTTCCCAAAGCCGAGTGCGTTATCCGTCATCTTGATGTAATTGAGTTTTAGCCGCCAGACCGGCGCTTTCATCGCAACAGCGACGGGAAAATGCGTGCAGTAAAGCGTACGCGCGCGATGCTCTTCCTCACCGCTCAGCACCGTGGCTTCTCCCCGATACTGAATGCCTTTGATTAACGCGATGGTTTTCGGATGCGGGGCGATGGTGCCGACCACCTGCGGGGATTTCGCCATCAGCGTGCCGTGCAGCGTTTTCAGTTCCGTCATAAAATACAGCGACAGATTTTCTGAATCGGTGACATAAAAGCAGTTGGCGCTCCACATCTCGCCGTCGGCGACGGCACACAGCGCCAGTACGTGATTTTTATTGAGAAACTTCAGGATGTGTTTCAGATCGTCGGGATTATTCATCAACGGTGCCCTTTCCATTCTTTGCCCACAGTGTAACGCGCCGCTTTGCGTTTTTACGTCACTCCTTTATGCGCTTCAGGTAAACTTAGGCAAATTTTGCTAAACGCACCGAGCCTATGTCTGCTGCATCGAACTGGTATTTATACATGTTGAGAACCCCGACCGGCGCGCTGTACACCGGGATCACCACCGACGTGACCCGGCGTATGGGAGAACATCAGTCCGGAAAAGGGGCGAAAGCGCTGCGTGGAAAAGGCGAGTTGCAGCTGGCGTTTCACTGTGCGGCGGGCGACCGCTCGCTGGCGTCAAAGCTGGAGCTGAAAGTGAAAAAGCTGAGTAAGGCGCAAAAGGAATTACTGGTGAAAGCCGCGCCGGAGTCTCTGGCGTGTTATCTGGGCTTGCAGGAGAGTGAGGTTGAGGAAGTCAGCCAACGGGCCTGAGAACAGACCCGTGGGGGAATTATAACTTGTTGAATGCCGTCGGGAAAACCACTTCTCCGCTGGCGTTGGTCAGCGCGTCATCGGTCAGGGTGAACAGCTGGAAAGTGCCTTCAGCGCCCGACCAGCGGCAATGCAGGTCATGGGCAGCCGCCGGTTTAAAACCGAAGCGACCGTAATAGGCAGGATCGCCCAGCACCACCACCGCGGCGTAACCGAATTCATTCAGGGAATCTAACCCTTCGTAAATGAGCTTTTCGCCAAGCCCCTGACGGCGCAGAGATTCTTCCACCGCCAGCGGTGCCAGCCCGACCCAGTTGCGATCTTCACCCTGAATATCGACCGGGCAAAACGCGACGTAACCGACCACGCCGCCTTCGTCATCGGTTGCCACAACGCCCAGCGTCAGTAAGCCATCTTCGCGCAGTTCCTGCACCAGATCGGCTTCTGCGCCCGTAGGGAAAGCGGAACGCAGGAGGCGATCTATGCCTACTGCATCAACAGGAATTTCAGTTCGGATTAACATGGTTCAGCTACCGGAGCTTGCGGCTCGCGGTCCTCCTGCATACCCGCTTCGACAAAATCGGCCAGACGTAACAGGCCATTTTTCAGCAACACAGGCATGGTATCAAGATCGATAGAATCCATCAGATTCTTCACATACAGACCAAGTTCGGTATCGCCCTCAATACGCAGACGGCGCTGGAAGAACAGCGTGTCCGGATCTTCTTTACGGGCTGCGATCAGGATCAGATCATTGGCGTGACCGCTGAAACTGACATCGGCAACGCCTTCTTCGCGGATCACCAGTTTTCCGGCGTTGACTGACATCTGCCAGCTCAGGCTGAGATCGGTGACATCAATTTTTAACCAGCGGCTGTCCAAAAAATCCAGTTCACCGTCGGCCAGCGCCTGACGTAGCTGCCAGCTCAACACTTGCTGCAAAACCTGACGCCGTAGCGCGAAAGGGGTGAATTTTAAAGGCACACTTAACAGGGATGGCCCCTGACGAACCATACGTGCACGTAGTTTTTGCAACACTGGCACTACTCCTTTAGGTAACTTTTTGGGCAACTCTTGGCACTATTTTGCCACATCGCCAGACTCATTCAGCGGCCTGCATCAATAAATACTGCAACAGAAAAACGTCACGTACAACCTCCCCGGCCCTAACTCCCCCTCTCAATACCCCATAAACTGCCTCAAATCAAAATATTGCATCCATAGCTTCTCTAAAATGGTTCGCCAATCAAAGCCTTCGCTGATGAATGAATTACGTCGGCACATGGCTTCTCATCACTATCAACCCTTCAGCTACGCTGTCCGGTTGCAGCAAGGAATGATCATGGAGCTACTTTGCCCGGCAGGGAATTTACCTGCGCTGAAAGCGGCAGTCGATAATGGTGCCGATGCGGTTTATATCGGCCTGAAAGACGATACCAATGCGCGTCATTTTGCCGGTCTGAATTTCACCGAGAAAAAGCTCCAGGAGGCGGCCAACTATGTTCACCGCCATCGCCGGAAACTGCATATTGCCATCAACACATTTGCACACCCGGACGGTTATCAGCGCTGGGAACGCGCCGTGGACATGGCCGCGCAACTCGGTGCCGATGCGCTGATCCTGGCTGATATCGCGATGCTTGATTACGCCGCCAATAAATATCCTCATGTTGAACGCCACGTCTCGGTGCAGGCATCCGCCACCAACGACGAAGCCATTCGTTTCTATAAACGTAACTTTGACGTCGCACGCGTAGTGTTGCCGCGTGTGCTTTCCATGCATCAGGTGCGCCAGCTGTCCCGCACGACGGTGGTGCCGCTGGAAGTGTTCGCGTTCGGCAGCCTGTGCATCATGGCCGAAGGCCGCTGCTATCTGTCCTCCTATCTGACCGGAGAATCTCCAAACACCGTCGGTGCGTGTTCACCCGCGCGCTTCGTCCGCTGGCAGCAAACCGCACAGGGCATGGAATCCCGCCTGAACGACGTGCTGATCGACCGTTATGACGAAGGCGAAAATGCCGGGTATCCGACGTTGTGCAAAGGCCGTTATCTGGTGGATGGCGCGAAGTATCACGCGCTGGAAGAGCCGACCAGCCTGAATACGCTGGAGCTTTTGCCGGAATTATTCGCTGCCAATATTGCCTCGGTGAAGATTGAAGGACGCCAGCGCAGTCCGGCGTATGTCAGTCAGGTCGCCCGCGTCTGGCGTGCGGCGATCGACCGCTGTATGGCCGATCCACAGAATTTCAAAACCGATGCCGCGTGGATGAGCACGCTGGGTGCAATGTCTGAAGGTACGCAAACCACGCTAGGGGCGTATCACCGCAAATGGCAGTAACTGAAGAGACGATGATGAAATATTCTTTAGGGGCGATCCTTTATTACTGGCCGAAAGCGCAGGTTGAAGCGTTTTATCAGGCCGCCGCAGAAAGCAGCGCCGACGTGATTTATCTCGGGGAAAATGTCTGTACCAAACGCCGTGAGATGAAAGTGAACGACTGGATGGACATCGCGCGCCAGCTGGCAGCGAGCGGCAAACAGGTGGTGATCTCCACGCTGGCCTTATTGCAGGCCCCCTCCGAACTCAATGAACTCAAGCGCTACGTCGAAAACGGCGAATTCTTGCTGGAAGCCAATGATTTCGGCGCAGTGAATATGGCGGCGGAGCGCAACCTGCCGTTTGTGGTCGGTCATGCGCTGAACTGCTATAACGCGGTCACACTTAAAATTTTGCAAAAACAGGGGATGATGCGCTGGTGTATGCCGGTCGAGCTTTCCCGCGACTGGCTGGTGAATCTGCTGAACCAGTGTCAGGATCTGGGCATCCGCGATAAGTTTGAAGTGGAAGTCCTCTCCTACGGACATCTGCCGCTGGCGTACTCGGCGCGCTGTTTTACCGCACGTTCGGAAAACAAAGCCAAAGATGAATGCGAAACCTGCTGCATCGATTATCCACAGGGGCGCAAAGTATTGTCGCAGGAAAATCAGCAAGTGTTCGTGCTCAACGGCATCCAGACGCAGAGCGGCTATTGCTACAATCTCGGCAATGAACTGATGTCGATGCAGGGGCTGGTGGATATCGTGCGGCTTTCGCCGGAAAGCATGGATTCTCTCACCACGCTTGAAGCCTTCCGCAATAACGAGCGTGGTTTAGCACCGCTGCATCTGACCAATAAAGCCGACTGTAACGGCTACTGGCAGCGCGTCGCCGGGCTGGAACTGCGCCAGTAATCCTCTGGCGCCATTAAGCAAAAAGGGATATGACGTTGAGGTCATATCCCTTTTTTGATCATACGCTTTTATGTTTGCGTCTGAACATCGCCCGCAGCCGGACGCCATCGCGCAGCATACCCACCGCAATACCAATAAAAGTGTAAAAACCGCAGAGAAGCAATAACATCAGAATATCACCGCCGACGTCTCTGAACGGCAATCCCATCTGATTCACCCCGGCAATCGCTTTGGTCGCCCATGTCGACGGCAGCATGGAAGAAATCCCCCTCACCCACGCGGGCATTGCCTGAAGCGGCCAGATAGTCCCGGAAATGTAAAACACCGGCGTGGTCAGAAAAGCTAACGTCAGGTAGATAAGTTCAACGCTGCGCAGACATTCCGTCACCAGTTTACCCAGCCCTAACACCGCCAGCAGGAACGGAAACGTCAGCAAGAGGATCTCAGGAATACTCGCCGTCTGCCGGTAGCCTAAAATCCATGGCCACAGCACGAACAGGACGATCGACAAAAATAGCCACACCGGGATCAGCGCCGAAATCCCGCCGAGAAATGCCGGGATCGCCGGTTTCCCTGAGGGGCCGCTGTTAAGCACGATGCTAACGCGCACGCTGGCGATCAGTAAGGAGTGTTGTAATAACATCACCAGCAGGCCGGGGAAAATGATCGCCGCGAAGCTGATGCCGGGGTTAAACAGATCGAGCGTCTGACCGACCATTGGCGACAACACGACGCTGGCCTGGCGTTCGCTGAATCCGTTACGCAGCAGGAGATCGCTATTGTACTGCGTAAGGATCGACTGGTACGCAGCCAGCACGTCCTGCTGGATCTGACCATTGGCCAGCCGGTTGGTGGCATCGCCGTACACCGGGATCACAATGTTCTGACCAGCGAGGATCTTCTTTTCAAGATCGACCGGCATGATAATCACCGCGAACAGCTGGCGCAGCGCCAGATCGTGTTCCGCATCCGCCAGATTTTCGTACTGCACGGTTTTGACTTTCGACGTGGCGTCCAGCTGTCGGGTCAGCATCCGGCTGGCGGAGCTGTGGTCCTGATCAACGACCGCCACGGGTAAATCCCACACCGTACGGTTGGCGTAGACCAGGCTCATCACGCACAGCGAAATCAGCAACATCATCCACATGGGTTTATCAAGCAGGCCGGTCAGCACTTTGCTAAACGTACCCCACCAGGTTTTGAACCATTCACGACGGGTCATTTTCCTGGCTCCTGTTGCTTCATCCGCAGGTATAACCGCTTACGCACCAGGAAGGCGGTGACCAGCGGGTAAATCAGCAAGATGCAGCAGACCATCAAAATACCGCGCACCGAGACTTCACGCAGGAAAACGTCAAACATCGCCGCCAGTGCGTAACTCAGCGGTTCGATACCTGAAATTATCCTTGCCGGCAGCGGCATCGAAAGCACCGGCACCGCCATGCCTGAGAAGGTCAGCGCGATACTGACGAAAATCCCCATCATGGTGTAGGCGGTAATGGTGGTTTTGGTGAAGGTAAACAGCAGCAACCCGAGGCTCTGGGCGGCAATCACATAGAAGAAGCCGACCAGCAACATATAAAGCGGATTGCCGCTGACCCGCGCATCAAAGAACCCCACCAGCATGGCGATTTCCACCATCAGCAAGGTCGTGAAACACAGCGTATAAGGGGCCAGTTTTCCGAGCAGCGCCAGCGTAAACGACGGTGCGCTGAGCAACGCCTGACTGCGTGCCATCACATAGATCATGCAGGTCACGGTGAAAAGTTGCAGCAGGTGAATGGTGGCGGCGAACTGCTGGTAGTAAATGTAGCTGCCGCTGGCGTTGAACAGGCTGCCGTAGGAGAGATCGACGCTCGCCAGCGACGGCAGCGTTTTGCCGATTTCCGTCGCGATAATCGAACGGTAGCTGGTGTTGAGTTCGGTGATAAGCCCGCTGAAATCCTGCGTGGAGTACAAACCGGCACCATAGAACAAAGCGTTATAGTACAGCACAACGCTCGGCTGTTTTCCGGCCAGTACGTCGGCTTCGAAATCCGTCGGGATATACAGCAGCGCGTAATCTTGTGCCGTGCGCAACCGGTATTCGGCCTCCTGCAATCCGCCGTTAAAAGCCTGAACGTGGGCATGCGAACCGGCATCCAGTTTTCGGACCAGCGTTTTCGAGAGGCTGCTGTGATCGTTATCGACTACTGATACCGGTAAGTCCAGCAAAGTGCCTTCCGAGAAATTGCTGCTGATAAGCCCGAACAGCAGCAAGGGGAAAATCCAGCACAGCCAGTGGATCACCGGCTTACGGAAAGCAAAACTGACCTCCCGGTTAAAAGCACGACTAAAGCAGCGCCATCCGGCTTTTATCCTTTCACTGCGCGGCGCTTTGACCCGCTTCACTTCGCCTTCCACTGCCACAGCGCACTCATGCCCTGACGCAGGCCGGGCACCGGTTTCGCCGGGTAAAGACGCACTTCAAAGGTCTTAAGATCGAAATCACCCGTCGCACGCGTGGCGCGTTTGGTGGCGTAATCGCCCAGCGGCGCGATGTAGCGCACTTCGGCTTCAATCATCTGGTTGTTCAGGGCAGGCACGCGCATCTGGACTTTGTCGCCTTTGCGCACGCCGGCCAAAATATCTTCACGCAGATTAAAGACGAAATAGGCGTCCGGCAGACGGACTAACGTCAGCAACGGACTGTTGGCACTTTCCAGTTCGCCAACTTCCACCGGGATCGGCCCCACCTCACCATCGACCGGCGCTTTGACCTGTAAGTCATCGGTTTGCGCTTTCAGCTCAAGTAAATCTTCTTCCGCCTGACGCAACTGTGCGGCGTAGCTATCGCGTTGTTCAACACGGTCGCCGTTGGTGCCTTCATCAAGGTTGGCTTTGGCGACCAGCACTTGCTGGTATGCGCTGTCGCGGGCACGGCGGGAATCTTCTAAATCGGCAGCGGAAATAAACCCTTTCGCCGCAACTTTGGCGTTGCGGTTGTAGAGATCGCGGGCATTGATGTATTCGGCCTGAGACTGCGCCAGCGTGGCTTTCAGGTTGCGAATACTTTCTTCACGGGTGCCGTTTACGGAGAGATCGAGCTGAGCTTTTGCCTGATCGCGCGCCGCTTCGAGCGCGCGCAACTGCGCCATCATTTCAGGGCTGTCGAGGGTTATCAACAACTGACCGGCTTTGACGTCATCACCCCGCTCGACATGACGTTCGATCACGCGGCCTTTGGCTTTAGAGGCGACAATAACCTCAGGCGCATCCACTTCGCCCTGCAACAATAAATCCTGATTGTGTGCGCGGAATAAGACCGCTAATGACACCGCCACGGCAACCAGCAGAAGGGTCAATAAAATACGTTTACTCATGTGTAGCCTGATCCTTTTTTCTCGCCAGTTTTGTTCAACGGCATGGGGTTTCCATTCCTTTATTGTCCGTTTTTGCCGCACTCCGTTTTCGGAGTAACAGATACATCATAGGTGACGCTCAATCATAGCGGCGCAGACGGAGACGTTTTAACACAAAACAACATATTGGCTGAAACGATAAATTAAACATGATTCATAGTCGTCACGTATGAATGAGAGGGTCAGGAAAGGCACAAATGCAGTATTCAATCTGCAATGAATGGGTAATACTCGTTCTAATTATGAGCATTTTTAGCGGGCGAGCCGCTTTCGTTTCGCCCCTCAACGAGTGAGCCGTGACTATGTCTGATAAACACACCGTTCCCCTTTCCGTTCTCGATCTGGCACCTGTTCCACAAGGTACTGATCCCGCGCAGGCCTTTAAATCTTCCCTGGAACTGGCGCAACACGCCGAGAAATGGGGCTATCAACGTTACTGGATGGCTGAACACCACAATATGACCGGCATCGCCAGCGCGGCGACATCCGTATTGCTGGGTTACATTGCGGGCGGCACGAAAACTATTCGCGTGGGTTCCGGCGGTGTCATGCTGCCCAACCATTCCCCGCTGGTGATCGCCGAACAGTTTGGCACGCTGGCCACGCTGTATCCGAACCGTGTCGACCTGGGTCTTGGCCGCGCGCCGGGTACCGATCAGCGCACCATGATTGCTCTGCGCCGACATCTTTCCGGCGAAGTCGATAACTTCCCGAAAGATGTGCAGGAATTGCAGCTGTATTTCGGTGAAGTTCAGCCGCATCAGGCGGTTCAGGCCGTACCGGGTCAGGGATTGCATGTGCCGATCTGGCTGCTGGGTTCAAGTCTGTACAGCGCTCAGCTGGCTGCCGCGCTCGGGTTGCCCTTCGCCTTCGCATCGCATTTCGCACCGGACATGCTGTATCAGGCATTAGCTATTTACCGCAGCAAGTTCCAGCCTTCCGGGCAGCTTGAAAAGCCGTATGGGATGGTGTGTCTCAACGCTATTGGCGCAGACACCGATGAAGAAGCGCGCCGGATGTTTACCTCCAATCAGCAGCAGTTCATTAATCTGCGCCGCGGTATGCCGGGCAAACTGCCTGCGCCGGTGGATAATATCGAAAGCCTGTGGTCTGCATCAGAACGCTTTGGTGTGGATAACGCTCTGCGTATGTCGGTGGTTGGCAATAAAGACACACTGCGTCAGGGTTTGCAGTCGATTTTGCGTGAAACTGAAGCCGATGAGCTGATGATCAATGGACAGATTTTTGATCAGCAGGCGCGTTTGCGTTCGTTCGAAATTGTCTCTGAGTTGCAGGGCGATTTAGTAAAAGAGCAGCGCATCAGCTAAGCATCTCGACAAATCACAGACGAAAAAAAACCAGCCGGTTAAGGCTGGTTTTTTATTATCTAAGCTTCAGTAAACCGAAGCGCGATAAATTATGCGTCAGTAGTACGACGTGGTGCGCGGCTTGGCGGACGACGTTCGCCAGCTGCTGAAGAACCTTCACGACGTTCGCCGCTGAAAGAACGTGGAGCGCCGTTACCACGACGTTCGCCACCAGCACCGGCAGGACGATCACCGTTGAAAGGACGCGGAGCACCGTTACCACGACGTTCGCCACCAGCACCGGCCGGACGTTCGCGACGTGCAGGCTGTGGCTGAGCATCACCCAGCAACTGCATGTTCATCGGTTTGTTCAGGATGCGGGTACGGGTGAAATGAGACAGAATCTCGCCCGGCATACCTTTCGGCAGTTCGATCGTGGAGTGCGTACCGAACAGCTTGATGTTACCGATGTAACGGCTGCTGATGTCGCCTTCGTTAGCAATCGCGCCAACGATGTGACGAACTTCAACACCATCATCACGACCCACTTCGATACGGTACAGTTCCATATCGCCAGCTTCACGACGTTCACGACGCGGGCTGTCGCCATCACGTGCAGGACGGTCATTGCTGCGAGCCGGACGGTCACGACGATCGCCACGATCACCGCGGTCACCACGTTCTTCAAATTCACGACGCGGTGGACGGCTTTTGAAGATTGGGTCAGCGGCAACGATCAGAGGACGTTCGCCCTGTGCCATTTTCAGCAGTGCAGCAGCCAGCGTTTCGATGTCCAGCTCTTCTGCAGGTTGCAGTTTAGCCAACAGCGCGCGGTACTGATCCAGATCGCTGCTTTCCAGTTGTTGCTGAACTTTAGCTGCGAACTTAGCAAGACGACGCTCGCCGAGTACATCAGCAGTTGGAATTTCAACTTCTGGAATGGTCAGCTTCATGGTGCGTTCAATGTTACGCAACAGGCGACGTTCACGGTTCTCAACGAACAGTAATGCGCGACCAGCACGACCAGCACGACCGGTACGACCGATACGGTGAACATAAGACTCGGAGTCCATCGGGATGTCGTAGTTAACAACCAGGCTGATACGTTCTACGTCGAGACCACGTGCTGCCACGTCGGTTGCGATCAGAATGTCCAGACGGCCATCTTTCAGACGTTCCAGAGTCTGCTCACGCAGAGCCTGGTTCATGTCGCCGTTCAGTGCAGCACTGCTGTAGCCGCTACGTTCCAGGGCTTCAGCAACTTCCAGCGTCGCGCTTTTAGTACGCACGAAGATGATCGCTGCATCAAAGTCTTCAGCTTCCAGGAAACGCACCAGAGCTTCATTCTTACGCAGGCCGTGCACAGTCCAGTAGCTCTGGCTGATGTCCGGACGGGTAGTGATGCTTGACTGAATGCGCACTTCCTGTGGATCTTTCATGAAACGACGTGTAATACGACGGATCGCTTCTGGCATAGTTGCAGAGAACAACGCGGTCTGATGTTGAGCCGGGATCTGCGCCATGATGGTTTCGACGTCTTCGATGAAGCCCATACGCAGCATTTCATCGGCTTCGTCCAGTACCAGACCGCTCAGGTTAGAGAGGTTCAGGGTGCCACGTTTCAGATGGTCCAGCAGGCGGCCCGGGGTACCCACAACAACTTGTGGACCTTGACGCAGTGCGCGCAGCTGAACGTCATAGCGCTGGCCGCCATAAAGGGCAACCACATTCACGCCATGCATATGTTTAGAGAAGTCAGTCATTGCTTCAGCAACCTGAACCGCCAGTTCGCGGGTTGGTGCCAGAACAAGAATTTGTGGTGCTTTCAGTGAAGCATCAATGTTGTGCAGCAAAGGTAAAGAGAATGCAGCAGTTTTACCGGAACCGGTCTGCGCCATACCCAGAACATCGCGGCCGCTCAGCAGGTGAGGAATACACTCAGCCTGGATTGGTGAAGGTTTTTCGTAGCCCAAATCGGTAAGGGCAGAAATGATCGGAGCAGACAGCCCCAGGTCAGCAAAAGAGATTTCAAGCTCAGTAGTCATGTACACGTGCCTCATTAATAATGGCAGCCAGTCTACATAACTCGTCGAGAAAATTTTCAGTCATTTTCATTGAAAAGTGTGAACCGGCTCAAATTAGATTATAAAACGAACAAAGCAACCCTCGCCCGTTAAGGCGCTTAAAAATGGTAAAAACCATGATTAATCAGGCTGATTGGTGTCGTCAGCTATTGCTGGTCCGATTCTGATAGGTCGTCTTGCTCTTGGCCCAAAAGCGCCAATTCCAACAATGCATAGCGGTGCTCAACAAAGTTGTGAACGTTGTTAGCTACCGTCAGTTTGAACAGTGCCGCGGCGCTGTTCTTGTCCCCCAGACTTAGGTAATGCTTACCTAAATAGAAGTCAGTTTCACTGAGATGCTCAGCGAGCGAAGTGTTATCCGTTGCTTCTGCCTTGAGGCGTTCCATCAGCGTAGTTTCGCTGATTTTGCCCAAGTAGAATTCGACGATATTCCATCCCCATTGCCCTCTGTCCGCTTTGTCATAACGCTGTTGAAGCGCTACGTCGGCATCCTTCGGATTGATTTCTCGCTCCGCAAGGTAAAGCCATAACGAACGGAAGGGATCATTTGGATCGTCTCGATAAAACGCCTGCAGATCATCCTGCGCTAACGAGAATCGGCCACCGTAATACAGTGCGATACCTCGGTTCAAACGCGCGTAGTTGTAAGTTGGATCAAGCTCTAGTACAGAATCAAACGCTTCATAGGCAGCATCGAAATTGCCTGCCTGCGTTAGGTAAATCCCCAGGTAGTTAAAAACTTCTGGCATATCAGGACGAATAGACAGCGCTTGTGAAAAATCATTTCGCGCCAGTGCTCTTAGCCCGAGACTATCATACAGCACACCGCGCTCATATAATAGCTGTGCTCTCTCATCGTCGGTTAATGACCGGCTGGCAAGAATTTGTTCCATGCGTGCCAGGATGACTTCCTGCTGCAACGTCGGCTGCAACGGAATCGCCAGAACTTCATTTTTACGCCAATCATGGTTGCTGCATCCTGCCAACATAAGTGCTGTCGCAACATAACACCAGCGCAAGAAAGGCTTCATTTCTACTCCCGGAGTACAAACATTGGATAGACATCCTGTCATCCGCTTGCTTAACACAAACGCGTCCTACGTTCGTGATACGAACAGCTCCCCTCCTGATGGAAAGGAGCTGTAAAACTTCTGTTACAGATTATTCTGCGGCAGGTTGCTCAGTTGTGTCGTCTTGAGTCGGTGCAGTTGCTTCTTTGATGCTCAAACGCACACGGCCCTGGCGGTCAACTTCCAGTACCTTAACCGGTACTTCCTGACCCATCTGCAGGTAATCAGTCACTTTCTCGACACGCTTATCAGCGATCTGAGAAATATGAACCAGACCTTCTTTACCGCCGCCGATGGCAACAAACGCACCAAAGTCTACGATACGGGTCACTTTACCCTGATAGATACGGCCAACTTCGATTTCAGCAGTGATCTCTTCGATACGACGGATAGCATATTTCGCTTTCTCGCCGTCGGTTGCTGCGATTTTCACAGTACCGTCATCTTCGATTTCGATAGTCGTGCCAGTCTCTTCAGTCAGAGCACGGATCACAGAACCACCTTTACCGATCACGTCCTTGATTTTGTCCGGGCTGATCTTAATGGTGTGGATACGTGGAGCAAACTGAGAGATGTCGCCACGCGGGGTGCTGATAGCCTGTTCCATAACGCCCAGAATGTGCAGACGCGCACCCTTAGCCTGGTTCAGAGCCACCTGCATGATTTCGCGGGTGATACCTTCGATTTTGATGTCCATCTGCAGCGCGGTGATACCATCGCGGCTACCGGCAACTTTAAAGTCCATGTCGCCCAGGTGATCTTCGTCACCCAGAATGTCAGACAGAACAACAAAGCTTTCGCCTTCTTTGACCAGACCCATTGCGATACCCGCAACAGCGGCTTTGATAGGCACGCCTGCATCCATCAGGGCCAGAGATGCACCACAAACGGAAGCCATAGAAGATGAACCGTTAGATTCGGTGATTTCAGAAACCACACGTACGGTGTACGGGAAGTCTTCTGGTTTTGGCATCATCGCCAACACGCCGCGCTTGGCCAAACGACCGTGACCAATCTCACGACGTTTAGGTGAACCGACCATGCCAGTCTCACCTACGGAGTATGGAGGGAAGTTGTAATGGAACAGGAAGCTGTCAGACTTCTCACCCATTAACTCGTCCAGGTTTTGCGCGTCACGTGCAGTACCCAGCGTCGCTGTGACCAGCGCCTGAGTTTCACCACGGGTGAACAGTGCTGAACCGTGGGTACGTGGCAGAACACCAGTACGAACGTCCAGACCGCGGATCATGTCTTTTTCACGACCATCGATACGTGGCTCGCCACGCAGAACACGGCTACGCACCACGTTCTTCTCAATGCTGCCCAGCAGGTCAGAGATTTCGCCAGCATCCAGCGCTTCATCTTCGGCTTGCAGTGTTTGCACAACTTCAGATTTGATCACGTTGATTTGAGCGTAACGGTCTTGTTTGTCAGTGATCAGATAAGCATCACCTAAACGAGATTCTGCCAGCGCAGCAACGCGAGCGTGCAGCTCAGCGTTAACCACTTCTGGCTGCCAATCCCATTTCGCTTTACCGACTTCAGCAACCAGAGAGTTGATGTTATCGATAACGATTTGTTGTTGTTCGTGGCCGAATACCACAGCGCCCAGCATCTGGTCTTCGCTAAGAACATCCGCTTCAGATTCAACCATCAGGACCGCGCCTTTAGTACCGGCAACCACCAGATCCAGACTGCTGGTTTTCAGCTCGTCTGCGGTTGGGTTAAGGACGTACTGGTCGTTGATGTAACCTACGCGCGCAGAACCGATTGGGCCGCTGAATGGAATACCAGACAGGCTCAGGGCAGCAGACGCACCGATCATCGCAACGATGTCAGGGTTTACTTGCGGGTTCAGGGAAACCACGGTGGCGATAACCTGAACTTCATTCAGGAAGCCTTCCGGGAACAGCGGGCGAATTGGACGGTCGATCAGACGGGAAGTCAGTGTTTCGCCTTCGCTTGGACGGCCTTCACGACGGAAGAAGCTGCCCGGGATACGACCAGCAGCGTAAGTACGCTCCTGATAGTTAACGGTCAGTGGGAAGAAGCTCTGACCTGGTTTAGCTTTTTTCTGGCCAACAACGGTAACGAAAACCGCTGTGTCGTCCATGCTAACCATCACGGCCGCAGTCGCCTGACGCGCCATCATGCCGGTTTCCAGCGTAACGGTGTGCTGGCCGTATTGGAATTTACGAATAGTCGGATTAAGCAATGTAATGTCCTTAATTGTGGCGCGCAGCTGTTATGACAGCAGTTCACACCGATAGATATCCGAGCTTCTCACTACATTCTCGCGACTAATGACAATCCTTATTGGCCTGGCAATGTGGCAATAAAGTCTCTCATTAGCCGCGCGAAAACATCTGTAACGGAAGTTCATGTTCTTAGATTAACAGCAGAAACAACAGCCATACAGTAACCTGATTTGGTGTCGCTTCCTAGAATAAAGGGGCCTATTGGCCCCTTTACACTGAAACTCGCTTGATTAGCGACGCAGACCCAGACGTTCGATCAGGCTGGTGTAACGTGCTACATCTTTACCCTTCAGGTAGTCCAGCAGTTTACGACGCTGAGAAACCATGCGCAGCAGACCACGACGGCTGTGGTGATCTTTTTTGTGCTCTGCAAAGTGACCTTGCAGGTGGTTAATTTGAGCAGTCAGCAGAGCAACCTGAACTTCGGAAGAACCACTGTCGTTTGTGCCACGACCAAAGTCGGAAACGATTTGAGCTTTAGCTTCAACGCTTAGAGACATAATTATACTCCAAAATATTATAGATAGTTTAAACGGGTGCCGATCTCTAATTCAGCTACCCAATGCATAAGCTGCGCTATTCTACCCTTTGCTATATATGATCGCAAGATGGGCAAAAAGCGCTTATTCGGTATATTCGACGACCAAACGACGCGGCGCAATGCGTCCATCATCATCTATTTCGCCAATGCCGATAAACTTACGTTCTTCACCTTCCGTGATGCGAACCATGCCACTTGTCGGTGCGCCAGATGCCTGAACAGGTTGACCCTGTTTCACGTATCCAGCCACTACTGGCAGCAGGTTCACTTCCGGGAAGTCTTCACAGGCGCTGTCCATAGGCAGCAACAAAGGATCCAACAGTAAGCGCGGTTCAATGCCCTGCTCTTCTGCCTGAGCCATCAGCTCATGGAGTTTTTCCATGGTGACCATACGCTCAAGTGGATACGTTGCTACCTGCAAACGGCGCAGATAAGTGACGTGTGCACCACATCCTAATTTTTCACCCAAATCATCCACAATCGTGCGGATGTAGGTGCCTTTCGAGCAGTGAATTTCCAGTTCAACCTCAACACCTTCCCAGCGAATGAACTTCAGTTCATACACCGTGATGCTGCGGGATTCGCGTGGAACTTCAATACCCTGACGCGCATATTCGTACAGCTTTTTTCCTTCGTATTTCAGTGCAGAATACATGGAAGGAATTTGCTGGGTTTCCCCGCGGAAGCTGTCGAGTGCATCGTCAAGTTGCTGCTGAGTAAAGGTCATTTCACGTTCGGAAATGATTTCACCTTCCGCATCAGAGGTATCAGTCCGTTGCCCCATGCGGGCAATGACGCGATAACGCTTGTCGGAATCCAGCAGAAAACGGGAAAACTTGGTCGCTTCGCCTAAGCATAGCGGCAACATGCCTGTCGCCAGAGGATCAAGCGCACCGGTATGTCCTGCACGGTTGGCGTTATAAAGGCGTTTGACCTTTTGCAGCGCGTCGTTGGAAGACAAGCCGTAAGATTTGTCCAGTAGCAGAACGCCGTGAATATCACGGCCGCGGCGACGTGGGCGGCTCATTATACTTCCTCGTCGTCGCCTGCAGCTGAACGACGTTCAGCATCATTCTTCACGACATTGGTCACCAGGTTAGACATACGCATGCCTTCAACCAGTGAGTTGTCGTAAGCAAAAGTCAGTTCAGGAACAACGCGCAGACGCATCGCTTTACCGATCAGGGTACGAATGAAACCTGATGCGTCCTGTAAGGCTTTGATACCGTTTTTCACACGATCGGGATCGTGATTATCGGTGGTCAGAACGTCAAGGAAGGTCACGAACACCTTGGCATATGCCAGATCACGTGAAACTTCAACACCAGACACGGTGGCCATGCCAACACGTGGGTCTTTGACTTCGCGCTGTAAAATAATCGCGATTTCTTTTTGCATCTCCTGAGAGACGCGCTGTGTACGGCTAAATTCTTTTGCCATGATTATTCTTTCTCCACTTGCTCCAGACAAATAAGGGGGCGCAAGGCCCCCATCTGGATATCAGCTACTTCGCAAACGTTAAGCGATAGTACGTTTGATCTCGATGATTTCGAAGACTTCGATCACATCGCCAGTACGCACATCGTTGTAGTTCTTAACGCCGATACCACATTCCATGCCGTTGCGAACTTCAGCAACATCATCTTTGAAGCGGCGCAGGGATTCCAGCTCGCCTTCGTAGATAACCACGTTGTCACGCAGTACACGGATTGGGTTGTTACGCTTGATCATACCTTCAGTAACCATACAACCGGCAATTGCACCAAATTTCGGTGACTTGAACACGTCACGAACTTCAGCCAGGCCGATGATTTGCTGTTTGTACTCTGGCGCCAACATACCGCTCATCGCCTGTTTAACTTCGTCAATCAGGTTATAGATTACGGAATAGTAACGCAGATCCAGGCTTTCGCTTTCTACGACGCGGCGAGCAGAAGCATCGGCACGTACGTTGAAGCCCAGGATGATCGCACGGGAAGCGGCTGCCAGCGTAGCATCAGTCTCGGTAATACCACCGACACCCATACCCACGATTTTGACTTTCACTTCGTCGGTAGACAAGCTCTGCAGTGCATCGGAAATCGCTTCGCAAGAACCCTGTACGTCAGATTTCAGAACGATATTCAGTTCAGACACTTCACCTTCGGTCATGTTCGCGAACATGTTTTCCAGTTTAGATTTCTGCTGACGAGCCAGTTTCACTTCGCGGAATTTACCCTGACGGTAAAGCGCAACTTCACGGGCTTTTTTCTCATCACGTACAACGGTAACTTCATCACCCGCAGCCGGAACGCTGGATAGACCCAACACTTCGACCGGGATAGATGGACCCGCAGACGTAATGTCGCGACCCATTTCGTCACGCATTGCACGAACGCGGCCGTATTCGAAGCCACACAGAATGATGTCGCCTTTGTTCAGCGTACCTTCCTGAACCAGAACAGTTGCAACCGGGCCACGACCTTTGTCCAGGAAGGACTCGATCACAACGCCGCTTGCCATACCGGTACGGACGGCTTTCAGTTCCAGAACTTCGGCCTGCAGCAAGATAGCTTGCAGCAGATCGTCGATGCCTGTCCCTGCTTTCGCAGAAACGTGGATGAACTGAGACTCACCGCCCCACTCTTCTGGCATAACGCCGTACTGAGAAAGCTCGGTACGAACGCGATCGGGATCAGCGTCTGGTTTATCAATTTTGTTCACTGCAACCACGATTGGCACGCCAGCGGCTTTCGCATGCTGTACGGCTTCGATGGTTTGTGGCATCACGCCATCATCGGCTGAAACAACCAGAACTACGATGTCAGTCGCTTTGGCACCACGAGCACGCATTGAAGTAAACGCGGCGTGTCCCGGAGTATCCAGGAACGTGATCATGCCGTTTTCAGTTTCAACGTGATAAGCACCGATGTGCTGGGTAATACCACCGGCTTCGCCCGCAGCAACTTTCGTTGAGCGAATGTAGTCAAGCAGGGAGGTTTTACCGTGGTCAACGTGACCCATGATGGTCACAACCGGAGCACGTGGCTCAGCACCAGCGGATGCGCCCGTATCACGGTCGCTCATCAGCGCTTCTTCCAGTTCGTTTTCACGACGCAGGATAACTTTATGGCCCATTTCTTCAGCAACCAGCTGAGCAGTTTCCTGATCAATAACCTGGTTGATGGTGGCCATCGCGCCCAGTTTCATCATAGTTTTGATGACCTGAGAGCCTTTAACTGCCATTTTGTTCGCCAGCTCAGCAACGGTAATGGTTTCACCCACTACGACGTCACGGTTCACTGCAGCAACAGGCTTGTTGAAGCTCTGTTGCAGGGTGCTTGGCTTACGCTTGCCTTTACCATTACGGCCAACAGCACGTGCTTCTTCGCGATCAGCTTTAGATTCAGACAGTTTATTGCCTTTCTTCTGCTTGGTCGCTTTGCCACCGCGGGTACGGCTACGACGTTCGCCTTCAACTTTGGCGTCGTTCTCGTCTTCAGCAGCACGGGCATGGGTAGAAGTGGTGACATGATAGTCAGCAGATTCTGATTCGCTTGGCGCGACAGTTTCAGTCCAGACACCAGAGTCAGCCATTTTACGAGCTTCTTCTGCAATGCGCTTGGCGTTTTCTTCAACCTTACGCTGGGCTTCTTCTTCCGTTTTGCGTTTCAGCTCTGCGGCTTCAGCTTCACGGCGTGCTTTATCTGCCTGAGCTGGTTTAGTTACTTCGTCGGTATGTTGATTCGTCACTTTATCTTTTTCCGCTGCATCACGCTTAGCTTTATCAGCGGCCTCACGTTTAGCTTGCTCTTCGGCGGCGCGTTTGGCTTTTTCCTGAGCTTCGCGCTGGGCTTGCTCCGCTGCTGCACGCTGTGCCTGTTCTTCCGCGTCACGCTTCGCCTGCTCTTCCGCTTCGGCCTGAGCAAGTTCTGCTTCGGTCATATCACGTTTAACATAAGTGCGTTTCTTGCGGACTTCGATTTGCACCGATTTACTCGTCCCGCCGGTGCTCGGAATATTCAGTGTACTACGCGTTTTGCGTTGTAACGTCAGTTTGTTTGTCGCACCAGCGTTTCCGCCATTCAGATGCGCCAGCAATGTTTCTTTTTCCTGCTGGGTCACAGAGTCAGATTCGGACTTCGAGATCCCTGCATCAGCAAATTGCTGTACCAGGCGATCTACCGGGGTCTGAATCTCTGCCGCCAGCGATTTTACAGTTACATCTGTCATGCTGTTCCTTCCTGCTACAGTTATTACGCGTTGTCGCCAAACCAGCAGATATTGCGCGCGGCCATGATAAGTTCACCAGCCTGCTCGTCAGTAAGACCTTCAATATCAGCCAGATCGTCGACACCCTGCTCGGCAAGATCTTCCAGCGTACAAACGCCTTGTGCAGCCAGTTTAAACGCCATGCTACGTTCCAGACCCGCCAAATTCAGCAGATCGTCAGCAGGCTTATTGTCACCGAGACTTTCTTCCTGAGCTAAAGCCAACGTGGTCAGCGCTTCTTTCGCGCGTTCGCGCAGCGCATTCACGGTGTCTTCATCCAGGCCGTCAATTTCTAGCAATTCGTTCACCGGCACGTAAGCCAGCTCTTCGAGGGTAGAGAAACCTTCTTCGACCAGAACCGTGGCGAAATCTTCATCGATTGCCAGGTATTTTGTGAAGGTTTCGATCGCAGCGTGAGCCTCAGCCTGATGTTTGGCCTGCAGGTCGTCTGCTGTCATCACGTTCAGTTCCCAGCGGTCATCACCACGATGCTGTTTCAACAGTTGGGAAGCCAAACGTACGTTCTGACCATTACGGCCAATCGCCTGTGCCAGATTGCTGGCTTCTACGGCGATATCCATGGTGCATCTATCTTCATCAACCACGATGGAGGCAACATCTGCCGGTGCCATCGCATTGATAACGAATTGCGCAGGATTATCATCCCAAAGGATGATATCAATACGTTCTCCGCCCAGTTCACTGGAAACGGCCTGAACGCGTGCACCGCGCATACCGACACAAGCACCGACCGGGTCGATGCGCTTGTCGTTGGTTTTCACTGCGATTTTTGCACGGGAGCCAGGATCACGGGCTGCCGCTTTAATCTCGATCAGCTCTTCACCGATTTCTGGCACTTCAATGCGGAACAGTTCAATCAGCATTTCATTACGTGAACGGCTGACAAACAGCTGCGCGCCGCGCGCTTCCGGACGGACATCATACAGAACGCCACGAATGCGGTCACCGGAACGGAAGTTTTCGCGCGGAAGCATATCTTCACGCAGGATAACAGCCTCAGCATTGCTACCTAAGTCCAGGGCGATGCTGTCGCGGTTAACTTTTTTGACGACGCCAGTGACGATTTCGCCTTGCTGTTCACGGAACTGCTCAACCACCATCGCGCGCTCAGCTTCGCGTACTTTCTGTACGATAACTTGTTTTGCGGTTTGGGTGGTAATGCGGTCGAATGTGACTGACTCGATTTGATCTTCAATGTAACCGCCGAGTTCGATAGACGGTTCTTCATACTGTGCTGCTTCGAGGGTGATTTCACGTGTTGGCTGAGTCACTTCGTCGACTGCAACCCAACGACGGAAGGTATCAAAGTCACCGGTTTTACGGTCAATGCTGACGCGGACTTCGATTTCCTGCTCGTATTTTTTCTTGGTCGCTGTTGATAATGCAATTTCCAGCGCTTCAAAAATCTTCTCGCGCGGGAGGGATTTTTCATTAGAAACTGCTTCTACAACAGCCAGAATCTCTTTGTTCATCCTAGTTGCCTCTTCCAAACTCTTTAAAAGTGGGGTACCAGGTTCGCTTTCTGGATGTTGCTCAGTGCGAACACTTCATCTTTCCCTTCCACAGTCACCGTGATCATTTCGCCTTCGACAGCTTTGATGATGCCCTGCCATTTACGACGATTCTGGACCGCCATACGCAGTACCATGCTGACTTCGTCACCGATAAAACGTTGATAATGTTCAGCGGTGAACATAGGACGATCAAGGCCTGGAGAGGAAACTTCCAGGTTATAGGCGACGGTGACCGGATCTTCTACGTCCAGCACAGCGCTCACCTGGTGGCTGACATCAGCACAATCATCAACATTGATCCCGGCGTCACTATCAATATAGATGCGCAACGTCGATTGGCGAGCCCGAACGAACTCGATGCCCACCAGCTCAAAGCCAAGTGCCTCGACTGGTGCTGTAATCAGCTCTGTTAATTTTTGTTCTAATGTGGACAAGCCCACCCCCAAGACATAAAAAAAGGGCTAAATAGCCCAGTAATTCTGTTGCCAAATAACAAAAAACCCCGATAAATCGGGGCTTTATGCAACTGGACCCTATTTGCCGCATAGCGGCTTCGGTACAACTTTCGAAGTGTTATTTTCAAATAGTTACTTTCAAATGGGAACTGCAGAACATCACAGGGAGATACTGAAAGTCTATTTGAAATAAACACTTAGGGAAAGTGGTTGCGGGGGCCGGATTTGAACCGACGACCTTCGGGTTATGAGCCCGACGAGCTACCAGGCTGCTCCACCCCGCGTCCGAAAACGTGGCAAATACTACGCCGATAATCGCTAAAAAGCAAATTATCATAAAGATTGGTACCGAGGACGGGACTTGAACCCGTAAGCCCATTCGGGCACTACCACCTCAAGGTAGCGTGTCTACCAATTCCACCACCTCGGCACTCTTTTTTTTCACAATCGCTTGTACTGTCCAAGTTCAAGCCACTGTTTAAAACTTTCACTTCTTTAGGTAAGAAGGTTACTGCTTAGTGAGGAACGTCACTGTTAGGCGCTGCTGGAGCGGCCGGTGCAGTTGTCTGCTCAGTTTGCGCTGGCTGACTTAGGTTTTCCCACTCACTACCTTTTTGGCTATTATTGGTGCTCATGTTCCCAAGAATCAAACTAATGATAAAGAACAAAGCCGCCAAAACGCCAGTCATACGGGTCATGAAGTTACCGGAACCACTCGAACCGAACAATGTGCCAGAAGCACCTGCTCCGAAAGAGGCTCCCATATCAGCGCCTTTACCTTGTTGCAGCATAACCAGAGCCACAAGGCCGATTGCTACGATAAGGAAAATCACCAGAAGAGCGTCGTACATAGTAGTACCTGTATCCTCGCGGGTTCACCGCATGCCAATTGCTTCTCACCAATTTAGCGGGCCATCTAAGGACCCACTGAAGCGGGTGTGAATATTAACCAAAGCCGTATTGGCACGCAAGGGCAATTTGCACTGAAATGTTTGTTTGCGGAAAAAAACGTCAAATACGGCTTAAAACACATTGCTGTTTTTACTTTGCGCCCTTTTCCACCCGAAAAAGATAGCGCAAAGCCGGTAAATTCACCGCTATTTTATCAGCTTACGGTTTAACCGCTTTAACTGCATCGGCAATGCGATTGGCCAGTTTTTCGACCAACTCCGCATCCTCGCCCTCTACCATGACGCGTAGCAAAGGCTCGGTACCAGATTTACGCAATAATACGCGGCCACGCCCTGCCAGCTGCTTTTCAACCTCTGCGGTAACCAGCTTAACGTCTTCAGACTCCAGCGGATCGTGTTCACCGGCGAAGCGGACGTTGATCAGGATCTGAGGAAGTAATTTCATGCCGCTGCACAAATCATGCAGGCTCATGTGGTTGCGCACCATTGCGGTAAGCACTTGCAAACCGGCCACAATGCCGTCACCCGTGGTGGTTTTGTCCAACAGGATGATATGGCCCGAGTTCTCAGCACCGATACGCCAGCCTTTTTCTTGCATTTTTTCCAGTACGTAGCGGTCACCCACTTTCGCACGGGTAAACGGAATACCCAGCTGTTTCAACGCCAGCTCAAGACCCATGTTGCTCATCAGCGTACCGACGGCACCGCCCTTCAGCTGCCCCTGACGTAAACCTTCGCGCGCAATGATATACAGAATCTGATCGCCATCGACTTTGTTGCCTTCGTTATCAACCATGATGAGGCGATCGCCGTCGCCGTCAAAGGCCAGACCGACGTCTGCTTTTTCAGCCAGCACGCGCTGTTGCAGCTGACGGACATCCGTTGCGCCGCATTCTTCGTTGATATTCATGCCGTCCGGCTCACAACCGATGGCAATCACTTTCGCACCCAGCTCGCGCAATACGCTTGGCGCGATGTGATAAGTTGCACCATTGGCGCAATCCACCACGATTTTAAGCCCGTTCAGGCTCAGTTCACTCGGGAACGTCCCTTTACAGAATTCGATGTAACGACCGGCAGCATCGACAATACGGCTGGCTTTACCCAATTCGGCAGATTCCACGCAGGTCAGCGGTTTTTCCAGCTCAGCCTCGATGGCTTCTTCCACGTCATCGGGCAGTTTTGTGCCATCGATGGTGAAGAATTTGATGCCGTTGTCGTAATAAGGATTGTGGGACGCAGAGATAACAATCCCGGCTTCAGCGCGGAAAGTGCGCGTCAGATACGCCACAGCAGGCGTCGGCATCGGCCCGGTGAAAGATGCAGATAAGCCTGCCGCCGCCAGTCCGGCTTCCAGGGCTGATTCGAGCATGTAACCAGATATGCGCGTGTCTTTGCCGATAATCACTTTGCGCGAACCATGACGCGCCAGCACTTTGCCCGCCGCCCAGCCTAGTTTCAGCACGAAATCAGGTGTAATTGGTGTATCGCCTACTTTTCCGCGAATGCCATCAGTACCAAAGTATTTACGGTTGCTCATAATTAATTTTTATCCCTTGCAGAAAGTGTTGCTTCGACGACACGCATCGCTTCGACGGTTTCTTTAACATCATGTACTCGCACGATCTGAGCGCCCTGCATGGCCGCAATAACAGCACAGGCAACGCTTCCGGTCACACGCTGTTCCGGCGAGACATGCAGCAATTGCCCCACCATAGATTTCCTCGACATGCCGACCAGAAGCGGCAGGCCGAAGTGGTGGAATTCTGCCAGTCTGCCGAGCAACGCATAGTTGTGGGTCAGATTTTTACCGAAACCAAAGCCCGGGTCGAGTATCAATTTACTTTTCGGAATGCCAGCATTCACACATCTTGCAATTTGCTCACCAAAATATTGCCCGACTTCCACCACCACATCGGCATATTGCGGAGAATGCTGCATCGTTTTCGGTTGCCCCTGCATGTGCATCAGACAAACGGGTAACCCGGTTTCTGCCGCTGCCTGCAATGCGCCCGGTTCTTGTAATGAACGGATATCGTTGATCAGATGCATTCCCGCACGGGCCGCTTCACTGATGACGATGGCCTTTGAGGTATCGACAGAAATCCAGGTATCGAAACGTCGTGCTATCGCCTCAACGACGGGTACTACACGCGCAAGCTCTTCGTCGTCACTCACCTCCGCGGCGCCGGGACGCGTGGACTCTCCGCCGATATCGAGAATAGTCGCCCCGGCATTGATCATCGCCTCAGCATGTCTAAGCGCGAGATCCAGAGTGTTATGCCGTCCGCCGTCGGAGAATGAATCTGGCGTAACGTTCAAAATCCCCATCACCTGAGGATAAGTGAGGTCGAGTATCGAGTCTCTGGCTGTGAGGCGCATAGGTCATGTCCCTTTTGGTCGGTCTGTGATCGCGATATCAAAATTCCGAGGCAAAGAATGCACGCATAAAAAACCCCGGGCAAGCCCGGGGTTGTGTGTAAACAGCGTTATTTTCCAACCAGCGCGTTATTTGCCGCTGAATTGTTCAAACATCGTGTTACCTGGATTAGGTGTACGAGGTTCATCAACCGGCGTTGGCGCTTTTGGCGTGCCACCGTCGTTAGAGTTGCCGTTACCATTTTTACCGCCGACGTCATCCCAGCCTGCTGGCGGGCGAACTTCGGTACGGTTCATCAGGTCGTCAATTTGTGGCGCATCGATGGTTTCATATTTCATCAGGGCATCTTTCATTGAATGAAGGATATCCATATTTTCCATCAGCAACGTGCGTGCACGTGCATAGTTGCGCTCTACCAGAGACTTCACTTCCTGATCGATGATTCGCGCGGTTTCATCAGACATATGTTTAGCTTTTGCTACTGAGCGACCCAGGAAGACTTCACCTTCTTCCTCCGCATACAATAACGGACCTAATTTATCTGAGAAGCCCCACTGCGTAACCATGTTACGGGCAATGGACGTCGCCACTTTGATATCGTTTGATGCGCCGGTAGACACTTTCTCTACGCCGTAAATGATCTCTTCAGCAAGACGGCCACCGTAAAGCGTGGAAATCTGACTTTCGAGTTTCTGACGGCTGGCACTGATTGCATCGCCGACTGGCAGGAAGAACGTCACACCTAATGCACGGCCACGAGGAATAATCGTTACCTTATGCACTGGATCGTGTTCAGGAACCAGACGGCCGATGATGGCATGGCCTGCTTCGTGATAGGCAGTGGACTCTTTCTGCGCTTCTGTCATCACCATGGAGCGACGTTCTGCACCCATCATGATTTTATCTTTGGCTTTTTCGAACTCAACCATCGACACCACACGTTTGTTGCCACGTGCAGAGAACAGAGCGGCTTCGTTGACCAGGTTTGCCAGATCAGCACCTGAGAAGCCCGGTGTACCACGTGCAATGACAGATGCATCAACATCTGTTGCCAGAGGAACACGACGCATATGAACCTTAAGGATCTGCTCACGGCCGCGTACATCTGGCAAGCCGACAACAACCTGACGGTCGAAACGGCCCGGACGCAGCAGGGCCGGGTCAAGTACGTCTGGACGGTTGGTCGCAGCAATAACGATGATACCTTCGTTACCTTCAAAGCCATCCATCTCTACCAGCATCTGGTTCAGTGTTTGCTCACGTTCGTCGTGACCACCACCTAAACCAGCGCCACGCTGACGGCCTACGGCGTCAATTTCATCTATGAAGATGATACATGGCGCGGCTTTCTTCGCTTGTTCAAACATGTCGCGCACGCGGGATGCACCCACACCGACGAACATTTCTACGAAGTCAGAACCGGAAATAGTAAAGAACGGCACCTTGGCTTCCCCTGCGATGGCTTTCGCCAGCAAGGTTTTACCGGTACCCGGAGGACCGACCATCAGTACGCCTTTAGGAATTTTACCGCCCAGTTTCTGGAAACGGCTCGGTTCGCGCAGGTAATCAACCAGCTCGCTCACCTCTTCCTTCGCTTCATCACAACCTGCAACGTCCGCAAACGTTGTTTTAATTTGATCTTCCGTCAACATGCGCGCTTTGCTCTTGCCAAAGGACATCGCCCCTTTGCCGCCGCCGCCCTGCATTTGTCGCATAAAGAAGATCCAGACCCCAATCAACAGCAACATTGGGAACCAGGAAATAAAGATAGAGGCCAGTAAGCTTGGTTGCTCTGGTGGCTCACCCACTACGGTTACGTTTTTGCTCAGCAGCGTATCCAGCAACTTAGGGTCTTCAACTGGAATGTAGGTCGTGTACTTGTTGCTGTCTTTTTTAACAACGTTAATCTCACGTCCATTGATACGCGCTTCGCGAATCTGGTCTTGGGTCAATTCGGACATGAAGGTAGAATAATCTACCCTACGGCCATTAGACTCGCTGGGCCCAAAGCTCTGAAATACAGACATCAATACTACTGCGATGACTAACCAGAGAATCAGGTTCTTCGCCATGTCACTCAAGGGATCAACCTCATATTACAACTGTGTTAACAAACAGCGTTAGGGAACTACACTTTCCGCCCTGTCGCTACGATGTACACTTCTCGCGAACGTGCTCGGGAAGCGTCTGGCTTACGAATCTTCACCTTCGTAAACAGGGAGCGAATTTCCCGCAGGTATTCATCAAAGCCATCTCCCTGGAACACCTTCACCAGGAAACTTCCGCCTGGTGCTAATACATCCCGACACATATCCAGTGCTAACTCAACTAAATACATCGATTTTGGAATATCGACTGCCGGTGTACCGCTCATATTCGGGGCCATATCGGACATGACCACCTGAACCTTGTTTTCTCCCACGCGATCAAGCAGCGCTTTGAGAACTAATTCATCACGAAAATCCCCCTGAAGGAAGTCGACTCCAACAATAGGATCCATAGGCAAAAGGTCAAGCGCAATGATGCGCCCTTTGCTACCAATCTGCGTTGCGGCAAACTGCGACCATCCGCCGGGCGCTGCACCTAAATCCACCACGGTCATCCCGGGTTTGAACAGTTTATCGCCTTGCTGTATTTCATCAAGCTTAAACCAGGCGCGAGAACGCAGCCCTTTTTTCTGTGCCTGAATGACATATTTATCGCTAAAGTGTTCCTGCAACCAGCGAGTGGAACTTGCAGAACGCTTTTTAATAGACATTATTTAGTAACCATATAGTTTTCCAACTACCCTGTGTTAGAGCTTTTGGAACAAGCTGTTAGCGTCATGACGTCTATGGCTAAGTCAGTATAAATCACCGCCCGAAGCAGTCCGGGTTGGTGATATACATGAGATGGCGGTAGAATGACCCGTTTTCAATCCCAACTTAAGCAAAAAAGACGATGAATCTTAACAATAAACAAAAACAGTACCTGAAAGGCCTGGCACATCCACTGAAACCGGTTGTCATGCTGGGTAACAACGGTCTGACAGAGGGCGTGCTCGCCGAAATCGAACAGGCGCTGGCGCATCACGAACTGATCAAGATTAAGGTCGCGGCAGAAGAACGCGAAACGAAGGCTTTGATCGTAGACGCTATCGTGCGTGAAACCAAGGCGAGTAATGTGCAAGTTATCGGCAATATGCTGGTACTTTATCGCCCTTCTACCGAAGACCGCAAAATTATCTTACCGCGTTAATTCGTCAGAGTTTAACGAAAAACGCTTTAGATTTTCGGAACGGTGCCACGAAATCACGTTCAGGAAAAGGCTATAACTGGCCTTTTTACGTTAGTTTTCAATTTAATGTGAAGCTATTCACTTCATGAATGGGTGATTTATAGGGCGAAACGTCACGTTTCGCCCTTTTTAATGCGGATTTTTAGAGGTACTCGACCTTCAGCACTTCAAACTCAACATCGCCGCCTGGTGTGTTGATCACCACCACATCATCCTGCTCTTTGCCGATCAATCCACGTGCAATCGGTGAGTTTACAGAAATCAGATTTTGCTTAAAATCAGCTTCGTCGTCACCAACGATGCGGTACGTCTGCTCTTCTTCAGTATCCAGATTCATCAGTTTGACAGTGGCGCCAAAAATGACACGGCCCGTGGCCGGCATTTTTGTCACGTCGATCACCTGGGCATTAGAAAGCTTGGCTTCGATCTCCTGAATACGTCCTTCGCAAAAACCCTGCTGCTCGCGGGCTGCGTGGTATTCAGCATTCTCTTTCAAATCGCCGTGCTCACGCGCAGTCGCAATATCGGCAATAATTTTGGGACGACGCACGCCCTTCAGATGATCCAGCTCTTCACGTAATCTTTCTGCGCCACGCAACGTCATCGGAATCGGTTTCATATATTCATTACCTCTAACTTGGTCCTTTCGGTAAACACCGTCCTGATTGAATCAGGTAAGAAATTAAGCCAGCTCTTTTGACCCACTCGCTCTGGCGAAAAACAAAAAAAACCTCACCCGGAGTCGCCACCAGGCCAGGATTCATTTTGCATTATGATTCGTATTTTAACGTAGAGTTCACTGAGGATCATCGTTTACTTTCAGCCACGTTGCGCCTTGGTTCGTAGCATCGTAGTATGGCACCACATTATCCTGTTGTTACCCAGAGCCTTACTCAAAATAATGCGTTTTATACGAATTGTCAGTGGATTAGCATGCGCGTTTGTTCTCAATACAAATGCGGCCCAGATCGAGAATTACACAGAATATCTGCCGGACGGCACGAATCTGGCTGTGCTGGTACAGAAAATTGGCGCGCCTGCGCCCGCCATCGACTATCACGGTTCTCAGATGGCGCTGCCAGCCAGTACCATGAAGATTCTGACCGCGCTGGCGGCTTTACTTCAACTCGGCCCCGATTTCAGATTCACCACTACGCTGGAAACCCAGGGCTCTGTTTCGGATGGCGTCCTTAAAGGTGATCTGGTTGCTCGTTTTTCCGGCGATCCGACGTTAAAACGTCAGAATATTCGCAATATGGTCGCGGTATTGAAAAAACAGGGCATCAAAGAGATCAGCGGCAACGTGGTGGTGAATACATCCGTGTTCGCCAGCCATGACAAAGCCCCCGGCTGGCCATGGAACGACATCACTCAATGCTTCAGTGCTCCTCCGGCCGCTGCCATTGTCGATCGTAACTGTTTCTCTGTTTCCCTTTACAGTGCCCCTAAACCCGATGAGAACGCCTTTATCCGCGTGGCCTCCTATTATCCGGTTCATATGTTCAGTGAAGTGCGTACGCTGGCGAAAGGCTCTCCTGATGCGCAATATTGCGAACTGGATGTCGTACCGGGGGAATTCAATCGTTATACATTGACTGGCTGCCTGACCCAACGCAGCGAACCTCTGCCACTGGCCTTTGCCGTTCAGGACGGAGCCAGCTATGCCGGTGCGATTCTGAAAGATGAGCTTTTGCAGGCCGATATTCAGATTGATGGCACGTTGAAACGTCAGACTCAGCAGACTCCTGCAGGAACCGTTCTGGCACAAACGCAGTCAGCGCCGTTGCACGATTTGCTGCGGATCATGCTGAAGAAATCCGACAACATGATAGCCGACACCGTTTTCCGTACCATCGGCCATCAGCGTTTCGGTGTACCGGGAACATGGCGTGCAGGTTCTGATGCTGTGCGTCAGATTCTGCGTCAGAAGGCGGGTGTCGATTTAGGTAACTCAATTCAGGTGGATGGATCAGGTTTGTCGCGCCACGATTTGCTGTCACCAGCAACGATGATGCAGGTGCTGCAATATATCGCGCAGAACGATAAAGACTTAGATTTCATCTCAATGCTGCCTCTGGCAGGCCATGACGGCACGTTACAATACCGCGGTGGACTGCATGAAGCAGGTGTCGATGGCAAAGTGTCAGCGAAAACCGGTTCATTGTCTGGCGTCTATAATCTGGCAGGCTTTATTACGACGGCCAGCGGGCAACGCATGGCATTTGTCCAGTTCCTCTCAGGTTATGCAGTACCGCCTGAAGACCAGCGGACACGCCGCGCACCGCTTGTGCGTTTTGAAAGCCGGCTTTACAAGGACATCTACCAAAATAATTAACCACGGAGAAGTGCCAGACGATGAAGCTGCTGATAGTTGAAGATGATGAACTTATACGGCAGGGATTATCGCTGGCCTTAACCAGTGATAATTACGTTTGCGACTGCGCATCTACCGCTGCTCAAGCGCAAAGCCTCATTCAAACCAGCCAGTACAGTCTGGTCATCCTCGATTTGGGATTACCAGACAAAGATGGCGCGACGCTTCTGCGCCAATGGCGACGCCAGAGGATCTCCCTTCCCGTCCTGATCCTTACCGCCCGCGATGCACTTGAAGATCGTGTTGAGGGTCTTGATGCCGGCGCTGATGATTACCTGATTAAACCTTTCGCCTTAGCCGAGTTACAAGCCCGCGTCCGCGCGCTCATCCGCCGGTATCAGGGGCAAAGTGATAATGAAATTTCTGTCGGAAATCTGCGAATCAATCTTTCTTCACAGCAAACCTATCTGGGTGACGCGCAGGTGGAGGTCACACCGAAAGAGTTCGCGATTTTAACCCGTCTGATGATGCGCGCCGGACAAACGGTTAACCGCGAATTACTTCAGCAAGATCTCTACACATGGCAGGATGATTTGGGATCCAATACGCTGGAAGTTCACGTCCATAATTTGCGTCGCAAGCTGGGTAAAGAGTTGATTCGTACGGTTCGTGGCATTGGTTACCGGCTGGAGATGATGCCGTGACCAGTATGCGCCGCCGTCTGTTGGTTATGCTGGCTTTGATCCTTTTCGTCACCCAGCTCACCAGCGTTTTCTGGCTTTGGCACGAAAGTCAGGAACAAATTAATTTACTGGTGAATGACACGCTTTCGGCCAAGGTGCGTAATGCGCACGTTGAGAAAGAAATTGCCGAAGCGATCGCCTCGCTGATTGCCCCTTCTTTACTGATGATGGCCATTACATTGGCACTGTCCTTCTGGGCGATCAGCTGGATTATCCGTCCGCTCAACCAGTTGCAAAAACGTCTTGAAACGCGCTCGGCAGATAACCTTTCCCCTTTACCGCTGAACAGCGAAATTCGCGAAGTGGTGGCGGTGACCAACGCGCTCAATCAACTGTTTTCACGCCTGTCTAATACGATTCACCAGGAGCGATTATTCACCGCCGACGCTGCGCATGAACTGCGTACACCGCTTGCGGGGGTGCGTCTGCATCTTGAGATCATGCACAAAAACGGGGTGTCTGGCAGTGATACGCTGATTGGGCGCATCGATCAGCTGATGCATACCATTGAGCAACTGCTGATGCTGTCGCGCGCCGGGCAAAACTTTGCCAAAGGTGAATATCAGCAAGTGGACCTGGTTTCGAACGTCATCGAGCCTTTGCGGGAAGAATTTTGCGAAATGCTGGAAGAGCGCCAGCAGACGCTGGTTTTAAGGCTTCCGGAACGCGCCACGCTGCAGGGCGACGCTGTGTTGCTCCGCTTAATGGTCAGAAACTTAGTGGAAAACGCTTATCGCTACGGCCCGCCGGACAGTGAAATCACCCTTACGGTGCAGCCGCAGAATAACGGCCTCCTGATACAAATAGACGATGAAGGCCCGGGAATTGATGAGACGAAGGCCTGTGAACTGACGCAGGCATTTAAACGCATGGATCAGCGTTATGGCGGCAGCGGGCTGGGTTTAAACATTGTCATTCGCATTGCTCAGCTGCACTGCGGAACTCTGACGCTGCGTAACCGTTCTTCCGGCAACGGGTTAAGTGCACAATGCTGGCTGCCTGATGTGATTCTGGAAAATGCGCTGTCGCTTTCTGCCAGCACCACGAAAAACATGTATTAAAAAAGGCTGCCACTGGCAGCCTTTCAGATTATATCAACTCATACTCACGCCGGATTAACGTTCGTAGATGATTTCAACGCCTTCGTCGTCGTCTTCATCCCAGTCATCATCCCAATCGTCGTCAGCTTCAGCTTCCACTTCAGCCAGTTGTTCACGGTGATAATCATCCCACATGAATTCAACTTTTTCTGGCGCAGCTTCTTCGATTGCCATGTGTTTAGGATTTTCGTTGATGAACTTCATCACATCCCAGCACAAAGCATTCACGCCTTCGCGGTTTGCTGCGGAAATCAGGTAGTAATTACCTTCCCAACCCAGCGCCTCAGCGATGGCTTTCGCACGCGTTTCAGCTTCTTCTTTTTCGATCAAATCAACTTTGTTGAATACCAGCCAGCGAGGCTTTTCAGCCAGTTTGGCGTTGTATTGCTGCAACTCGTTGATGATGACTTTGGCATTTTCGATCGGATCAGATTCATCGATCGGCGCAATATCGATCAGATGCAACAATACGCGGCAACGTTCAAGGTGTTTCAGGAAACGAATCCCTAAACCAGCCCCTTCGGAAGCGCCTTCAATCAGACCAGGAATATCGGCGATGACGAAGCTCTGCTCGCTGTCCATGCGCACAACGCCGAGGCTTGGCACCAGGGTCGTAAACGGATAGTCAGCGACTTTTGGTTTCGCGGCGGAAACTGCACGGATGAAAGTAGATTTACCCGCATTTGGCAGACCCAGCATACCCACGTCGGCCAGCAGCATCAGCTCAAGGGCGATATCACGCTCTTCACCTTTGGTACCCATGGTTTTCTGGCGTGGGGAACGGTTAACCGAAGATTTAAAACGGGTGTTGCCCAGACCGTGGAACCCGCCTTTGGCGACCATATTGATCTGGCCATGTTTGGTCATATCAGCCAGAACTTCGCCGGTAGCCTGATCCAGGACACGGGTACCGACTGGCACTTTTATGGTGATATCTTTACCGCGTTTACCCGTACAGTCGCTGCTTTGACCGTTAGTACCGCGCTCAGCACGGTATGATTTCACAAAGCGGAAATCGATCAGGGTATTCAGGTTTTCATCAGCCAGCAGGAAAACGTCACCACCGTCACCACCGTCGCCGCCATCAGGGCCGCCACGTGGAATGTATTTCTCACGGCGGAAGCTTACACAACCGTTACCACCGTCACCTGCCACGACTAAAATTGTGGCTTCATCAACAAACTTCATTTGTACCGTCTCCGTAAATCATTCGCCGGGCAGCTAGAGTTTAGCTACCAGGTTTTGCTCTGTCCGACGAGGCCACCAACGATGGCCCGCTGCGGAAAACATTGCACCCGCCACCACCACAAATGCCCCAAGATAACCTACAAAATTGAGCACTGGTGCGGCAAAATAGCCTGGCCAGGCAAGTGCTAACAGATCTGAAAATAGCAGGGTAAACAATGGGGTCAGCGTCACTAATGCGCTAACCTGCGATGCCTGCCATCTCGCCATCGCTTCCGCTAAGGCGCCATATCCTACTAAGGTATTCGCGCCGCAAAACAACAAACAGGCAAACTGCCAGCCGCTGAGCTGTGAAAGCATCGCCGGACTGGCCAGCGGGAGCAATGCGATAGAACATAAAGTGTACAGCAAAAACAGGATTTGAGGCGAGGCGAGTTGGCGTAAGAGAACCTTTTGCGCCACACCGTAAATAACCCAAACCGTTGCTGCCCCGACGCCAAATAACACACCGAGTGTGTAATCGGTCAGACGGGTAAATATCTCAATCAGACTGGTATTGAAAAACAATATCAATCCAAAAATCAACATAGTGGCCCCAATGACCTGCGTGATCCGCATCCTCTCTTTCAGGATAATCACACTGGCCAGCATCATGCCGACTGGGGAAAGCTGACCGATAACCTGAGAAGCCGTTGGACTTAAAAATTGCAGTGAAGAACTAAAAAGAACGAAGTTTCCCATCAATCCGCAGGTGGCTATCAATACTAAAATCAGCCAGCGTGGCCGACTGAAAATCACTCTGGGTGGCAAACGGCGCTTTGCAGCAAGAATGCAGCCCAGCACAATTGCAGCCATTGAAAACCGGTACCAGACCACTGTAAAGGGATCCATTATCACTAATACCTGCTTCATGGCGATAGGCAAAGAGCCCCAACTCATGGCAGTGATCAGCGCTAACATAATCCCAACAGGTGCCTGCGATTTACTGTCCATATTCCGCCAGAATGGGCTAACCAGAATGTAAAAAGCCCCGCAACGAGTTGCGGGGCTTACATCTATTTACTAAGACGAGAAAAACTTATTCAGCGTCGATGCTGATGTACTTACGGTTTTTCGGGCCTTTAACTTCGAACTTGACTTTACCGTCAGCCAAAGCAAACAGAGTATGGTCCTTGCCGCAACCCACGTTGATACCAGCGTGGAATTTGGTGCCGCGCTGACGAACGATGATGCTGCCTGCCAGTACTGCTTCGCCGCCAAAGCGTTTTACGCCCAGACGTTTAGCTTCTGAATCGCGACCGTTGCGTGTGGAGCCGCCAGCCTTTTTGTGTGCCATTGTTCCGCTCTCCTAGTCTTAAGCGCTGATGCCGGTGATTTTAACGTCAGTGAACCACTGACGGTGGCCCTGCTGCTTACGATAGTGCTTACGACGACGAAACTTAACGATTTTGACTTTAACGCCACGACCGTGAGCAACGATTTCAGCTTTAACGATACCGCCAGCAACTAATGGCAGGCCGATATTGATTTCTTCACCGTTTGCAATCATCAGAACCTGATCAAACTCGATCGTTTCGCCAGTTGCGATGTCAAGCTTCTCAAGGCGGATAGTCTGCCCTTCGCTGACACGGTGTTGTTTACCACCACTTTGGAAAACCGCGTACATATAAAACTCCGCTTTCCGCGCACTCAACTTTGTATAGTTCAGAGGGCGCTATAAATATTCACAATAGGGCGCGAATTCTACGCAAAAAATCAGAGTAAGACAAGAGCACAATGACCACAAAAGAAGAAAAAAAGCGCAGTTCTTTCGTTATCATTTATCTACACTGTTTTTCAAGTACAATCCCCTTTACAGTTAGCGCCATGTGCCAATGTGAGCCAGATCTCATTGCGGTGAAGAGAACAACAGCCGAAAAAACACAATGAACCTAGAACAGATTATCGATCTTACTCAGGACGACATGGCTGCGGTCAACGCATCCATCCTTGAACAGTTGAACTCCGAAGTTTCACTCATCAATCAACTGGGATATTACATCATCAGCGGTGGCGGTAAACGCATCCGTCCAATGATTGCAGTGCTGGCGGCCAGAGCGCTCTCTTATGAAGGCGACAAGCACATCAAAGTCGCTGCACTGATTGAGTTTATCCATACCGCCACGTTATTGCACGATGACGTTGTCGATGAATCGGATATGCGCCGGGGTAAAGCCACTGCCAACGCCGCTTTTGGTAATGCCGCAAGCGTCCTGGTCGGGGATTTCATCTATACCCGTGCATTCCAGATGATGACCGATCTGGAGTCGCTGCCGGTTCTGGCCCTGATGGCTAAAGCGGTCAATGTGATTGCAGAGGGCGAAGTACAGCAGCTGATTAACTGTAACGACCCTGACATCACTGAAGACAGCTACATGCAGGTTATCTATAGCAAAACAGCGCGTCTGTTCGAAGCTGCCTCTCAGTCTTCTGCCATGCTGGCTGGCGGAACTCAGGAACAGATCCTTGCTTTGCAAGATTACGGCCGTTACCTGGGCACTGCATTCCAGCTGATTGACGATTTGCTTGATTATGATGCTGACGGCGAAACGTTGGGCAAAAATACCGGCGATGACCTTGATGAAGGTAAACCGACATTGCCGCTTTTGCATGCGATGCAGCATGGCGATAAAGAACAGTCGGCCATGATCCGTAATGCTATCGAAGAAGGTAATGGGCGCCATTTACTGGAACCAGTATTGGCAGCCATGCACCAATGGGGCTCCCTGGAATACACCCGTCAGCGGGCCGAAGAAGAAGCTGACAAGGCCATTAAAGCACTTCAGGTGTTGCCAGACTCTGTCTATCGCTCGGCACTTGAAGGCCTGGCGCATCTTTCAGTCAAACGCGACTTCTGATGTTTATCTGTCGTACCTGGCACTTATCAGGCAGGTACGACAGTTTTCAACGCTAGTTTTCGTCAGGCTTGCGCAACCTGTTTAACACTTCCGAAACGCCTTCTCTCACAATAAACGCGATCATCGTTTCACGTTCTGGTTCTCTCAATTGCTTATAGCTTTCAATCCAGATTGCCAGAGGGTCCTGATGCGAGGTATAGACATACTCCGCAGAATGCTCGTTCATCGCCAGACTGGCGATCGTATTAACGGGCAGGCTGTCGATGTGATATTCCACCGCACGCCCTTGTACACCGCGTCTTCTCCTTTTAATCCAGCATAACCTGCGCGCCATTCCATGCACGCCTTGTGTTGAAGTTGGGAGCCCTTCTTTACCGGTTAATTCCTTTGCTGCGAACCACTCTTTTTTCATAACGATCCTTTTCTTTCTTACATAAACCACTAAGAAAGTTTCTGTTATAAATCCATGAGAATAATGCCGATACTTTCCTGAAACCTCCGGTGTTTATTTTAGAGATGAATTTAACTCCGGCCATTAAGGAAAACGTCTATTTAACGGAAAGAAGATATTCAATTTTTCGAAATGAGTCTACTGATGACTCACAAAGTTTCCATGAATTTTCTTTATCAACAACTGAATGAATGGCGTAATACCCACTTTTTAGAAACAAACGGACTCAAGTCGAAAGCAAAAAAGATAAAAACAAAATAAAACCTTAAAAAACAACAAGTAAAAATATAAACACTTAAAATAAAACAGATTTTATTTATCAAAACATAGCGAATTATTTATTAATAAACCTCATCCATTATGGCAATGGATGATAAAGATCAAAAAACGCACAATAGAATAACTTATCCATTTTACGTGATTTCAAACTTGCACGTAATACATTAGAAAAACTGACGCTAATCACAAAAAGCAACACGAATTTACTTGTTTGTTTTAATCAGAATAAGAAGGTATTTTCTCAATGAAAGCGATGCGGGTTTTTCGGAAACATTGATTTGAATGAGTACATCTGAAAAAAACAACCGCAGAATATATATTTAAATAAAATACATTCGAAAACTATATTTGAACAAATAAGGAAGCCATCATGAACACAAGGAACGAAGACTGGCATCAGGCTGATATCATTGCTGCGCTAAGAAAGAAAGGAACCACGCTGGCGGCGGTATCACGCTCGGCAGGCTTAAGTTCTTCAACCTTATCAAACGCGTTATCACGGCCGTGGCCAAAAGGGGAACTCCTCATTGCAAGCGCGCTTGGGCTTCATCCTTCAATTATCTGGCCAAGCCGCTATTTTGACGCGAAGACCTTTAAGATCATCGAACGTCGTTGCCGTACACCTAATGCTTCTCGTGAATAAATCACGGCGGGTATAATTTATCACCGCCGGGTTACACCGGCGGTGATAAAGGTGCAGCATCAGTTATTAATAAACTGTTCACCGAGCTCAATGTCTTTTCGCAGGATATCCAGCATGGATTCAAGCGATTGCTGCTCAAACGCGCTTAGTTTGCCGACATCCAGCAGTTCAGCAATCCCATTCTTGCCCAGCAAAACAGGCTGCGCGAAGAAACGTGTATGCTCGCCCTTCCCTTCCACATACGCACATTCCACTACGTTACTTTCGCCCTGCATAGCGCGCAGTAATGAAAGGCCGAAGCGTGCAGCTGCCTGCCCCATCGACAGCGTTGCAGACCCGCCACCGGCTTTTGCCTCGACAACTTCGGTGCCTGCATTCTGAATACGCTTAGTGAGAGAGGTAATTTCTTCGTCGCTGAACGTCACACCAGGAACCTGAGAAAGCAGTGGGAGGATGGTCACACCGGAGTGTCCACCGATCACCGGTACTTCAATCTCATCTGGCTGCTTGCCTTTCAGTTCCGCAACGAAAGTGTTGGAACGGATAGCATCGAGTGTCGTAATTCCAAAGAGTTTGTTTTTATCGTACACACCGGCATTTTTCAGCACTTCTGCCGCAATGGCGACTGTGGTGTTAACCGGATTAGTAATAATCCCGATACAGGCTTTCGGGCAGGTTTTCGCGACCTGTTGGATAAGATTACGAACGATACCGGCATTAACATTGAACAGATCGGAACGATCCATACCTGGTTTTCGCGCCACACCTGCTGAAATCAGGACAATATCCGCACCTTCCAGCGCTGGCGTGGCATCTTCGCCACAGAAGCCTTTGATTTTAACCGCAGTTGGGATGTGACTGAGATCGACAGCAACGCCCGGCGTCACCGGTGCGATATCATATAATGAGAGTTCGGAACCGGAAGGTAGCTGGGTCTTAAGCAGAAGTGCGAGGGCCTGACCGATACCACCCGCAGCACCGAGAACTGCAACTTTCATCCTATACTCCTTTTTTATCATTAACTTATAAGTGTCGTGGAATTATTTTGGTTGTGACCTTAATCACTTACGCTGTTAAAAACAATCGCTCACCTGCAGAGAATCTGAGATGGGTCGTTTAGAAAGTAAAAAAATACTTTTAAACGGCCTTTATCCGGTCTTTTATGACTTTTTATCGGAAAGCTTCCCTTAAAAGTAGCACCCCAAAACCTGTCAGGTTAATAAATGGTTAAATTTGGTTCATTGTGTGAGCTGAATCGAAGTCATCACTTCCACTCATCGGGTCGTAAAACCCACCTGCAATGCAAAATTTTGGCATATTCATGAAAAAACCTCTGATGCGACATCCGTCACATTCCTTGCGCAGTGGTGAATCAGCGATTTACCTCCGGAAGGTGTGTTGCATAAAAATGCAATTATCTGCATAATCAGCTTCACGATGTTCAAGAGACCAGGGTGCAAAATGCGTAATCCTGCCAAACAGGAAGATTTAATCAAAGCCTTCAAAGCACTGCTGAAGGAAGAGAAATTCAGCTCTCAAGGCGAAATTGTCGTCGCACTCCAGGAAGAGGGGTTCGAAAACATCAATCAGTCCAAAGTCTCACGGATGCTGACCAAATTCGGTGCGGTACGTACACGTAACGCAAAAATGGAAATGGTGTACTGCCTGCCAGCAGAGATAGGTGTGCCCACCACCACCAGCCCGCTGAAGAATCTGGTGCTGGATATCGACTACAATGAAGCCGTCGTGGTTATCCGCACCAGTCCCGGTGCTGCACAGCTGATCGCGCGTTTGCTTGATTCACTGGGTAAATCTGAAGGCATCCTCGGTACTATCGCGGGTGATGACACGATTTTCACCACTCCGGCGCGTGGTTTTAGCGTGAAGCAGCTGCACGACGCCATTTTGAGTTTGTTCGAACAGGAGCTATAAGTCGCTGTTATCGTACATGGCCGCGCGCTCCCATTCTGTGCAGGGGGTCAGAAGAACAGAATTTCTGACCTCAGGCCAGTCGCCTTACCCATCTTTTATATTGATTAACTCTCACCGGCTCCGCAGAAACCTCCCTTTCCTGAGAAATCACGGCATCCCTCATCAACCTGATTCTGTTAACTCCCGTCACAACACGCCCATTTCCGTCACATAAATATTTCAATGATGTGATTGACTACAAAAATAAGCACAGATAGTCAAATTCACTCAATTTATTGATTTTACAAAAAATTATCACTAAAAGAACGTTTTATAGACGTTTTTTATTACTTTCCGTTATTAAAAACACCAATAGGCCACACATAACCACTCAAATAACTATTAGCAAACTATTAATATTTGTAGTGACTAGATGTATACTCATTTCCGTGGTGTGAGACACCAGTTGTTGGAACACATAATAAATTCGACGAGGTCAAATCATGAACGTTAAAACTACAATCGCAACATTAAGCATTCTCTCTGCTCTGTCATTTAGTGCTTTTGCAGCACAACCTGTTACTCAGGATCAGGCTGCTAATCTGCAGGCAAAAGGGATGATCAGCGTCAGCGGCGTAGCCGGCGCACCTTCTGATATCCGTCAGGCACTGTCTGACAAAGCCGATGCAAAAGGCGCTAAAGCTTTCCGCGTTATTGAAGTGCGTCAGGAAGGTAACTATCACGCAACCGCAGAAATCTACCAATAAGTCACCCGGTAGACCCAGCGAAGGGGCCTGAATGAATCAGGCCCGTGCACAAGACGGATTTATCACTGCCAGCTTTACGTTTCCGAACGCTCATCGCGCCCCGAACCTCTGTAAAACAGCCCTGATAAATCTACATTTGAACCGACGCTGCTCTCTCAGATTGCATCAACGTCAGTAAAATCAGGAAATTATCATGAAAATCATTACTACTATCGCCGCGCTTAGTCTGTTATCCGCTGTTTCTTTCGGTGCGTCCGCCGCACAACTGGTGACTAACCAGCAAGCTGAAAACCTGCAATCTATGGGTGTGATCAGTGTCAGCGGTGTAGACGGTGCGCCAACCGATATCCGCCAGCAGCTGTCTGATAAAGCTGATGCTAAAGGCGCAAAATCTTATCGTGTGATTGAAGCCCATAACGAAGGTGCTTATCACGCGACAGCAGAAATCTACCAGTAAGATTTCTGATTATTACCCTGAAACAAAAGCCACTGTTTGAATTTTTTGAATTAGCGTACCGGGTTCAACAGCCACAGATCGTCTAAACGACGCTGTTGAGGCTGGAAGAGAGCTGACACTGCCACTGCCGCGCTCTTTTGCTAACGATACCCTCGTCGTCCTGTCCGACGACACCCTTTGGCTCCCATACCATTTTGGGAGCTTTTTTTTGCCTGCTGATCGGCCATTCACCCGAAAAATGACAAAAAAAAGCACAGCCAATGCTGTGCTCTGATTTCGATGAATCGACGCTTATTGCTGTGCTGCGGCGCTGGCTTTCGCCGCCAGTGCTGCCAGCAGTTTTCCATGGATACCACCAAACCCACCGTTGCTCATCACCAGGATATGATCGCCAGGCAGCGACGCCTTGATAACCATATCCACCAGGGAATCCACATCGGCACTCCAGTGCGCTGGCTGAATGCAATGTTCGGCGACTTCGGCGACCTGCCAGGGAATATGCTGCGGTTGCAGAAGGAAGACTTCATCAGCACGTCCCAATGACGGTGCCAGTTCATTTTTACTCATGCCCATTTTCATGGTATTCGAGCGCGGTTCGAGAACGGCCAGAATACGCGCCGTTCCGCCCACTTTGCTGCGCAGTGCGGAGAGCGTCGCCAGAATCGCAGTAGGGTGGTGGGCGAAATCGTCATACACGCTGACACCGTTTTCCACGCCACGCAGTTCAAGACGACGACGGGCGTTGATGAAATCACCCAGCGCTTTACAGGCATCTTCCGGCTTCACACCAACATGACGCGCTGCGGCAATCGCCATCAGCCCGTTATGCATGTTGTGTTCACCGACCAGATTCCAGTTCACTTCTCCAACAATTTCGCCTTTCAGGTACACATTGAAAGAGCTGGCGTCTGGCGTCAGCTTTTTCGCATCCCATGTGCAGGCGTCTGTTTCGCCGACAAATTCCTGCTCGCTCCAGCACCCCATCGCCATCACCTGTTTGAGTGGAGTATCGTGCTCAGGCAGGATGATTTTGCCCTTGCCAGGCACCAAACGCACCAGATGGTGGAACTGTTTCTGGATGGCTTTCAGATCGTCAAAAATATCGGCGTGATCGAACTCGAGGTTGTTGAGTACCAGAGTACGCGGGCTGTAATGCACAAATTTAGAGCGCTTATCAAAGAAGGCGCAGTCGTACTCATCCGCTTCAATCACCATAAACGGACTGTTGCCCAGACGCGCAGAAACCTCGAAATTGCCCGGTACACCACCGATAACATAGCCCGGCTCATAGCCACAGGCTTCGAGGATCCACGTCACCATACCGGCGGTGGTCGTTTTGCCATGCGTACCGGCAACGGCAATCACCCAGCGTTCTGGCAGAACGTGATCGTGCAGCCATTGCGGGCCGGACACGTAAGGGATGCCCTGCTCCAGTACGGCTTCGACACACGGGTTACCGCGTGTCATCGCGTTACCAATGATCACCAGATCGGGCTGAGGGTCTAACTGTGCGGGATCGTAACCCTTAATCAGCTCAATCCCCTGATTTTCCAGCAGCGTACTCATCGGTGGATAAACGTTGTCGTCCGAACCAGTAACCTGATGCCCCTGAGCACGAGCCAGCATCGCCAGCCCGCCCATAAACGTGCCGCAAATCCCAAGAATATGAATGCGCATATATTTTCCATTAATGCCTTTAAGTCAGCCGCTATTCTACCGCTCAGAATCCTCCAGAAGAAATGGATTTGCCTATGATTCATCCATATATTTGGGCTAAACTGCCCACGCTCTTGTAAAGGTTTTATTAACGAACCGTTATCCATCCTAGATTCAGGGAACGTGTTATGAAAACGTTAGGCGAATTTATTGTTGAAAAACAGCAAGACTTTCCTCATGCAACCGGTGAGCTCACCGCCTTGCTCTCAGCAATAAAACTCGGCGCTAAAATCATTCACCGTGACATCAACAAAGCGGGTTTGGTTGATATTCTTGGTACCAGCGGCGCAGAAAATGTTCAGGGCGAAGTACAGATGAAACTTGATCTGTATGCGAATGAGAAGTTAAAAGCAGCGATGAAAGCACGCGGCGAAATTGCCGGCATCGCGTCTGAAGAAGAAGATGAAATCGTCATTTTCGAGGGCGAACGCGCTGAAAATGCAAAATACGTCATCTTGATGGATCCGCTCGATGGCTCCTCAAATATCGACGTTAACGTCTCCGTCGGTACTATCTTCTCCATCTACCGTCGTACCACACCTCTCGGCCAGTCCGTGACCGAAGCCGATTTCCTGCAACCGGGCAATCGTCAGGTCGCCGCCGGCTATGTGGTTTACGGCTCTTCCACCATGCTGGTTTACACCACTGGCGTTGGCGTTCATGCCTTTACTTATGATCCTTCTCTCGGTGTTTTCTGCCTCTCCCATGAAAAAGTCCGCTACCCGGCTACCGGCAGCATGTACTCGATCAATGAAGGCAACTACATCAAATTCCCGCTCGGCGTAAAAAAATACATCAAATATTGTCAGGAGCAGGACGAAGCTACGCTGCGCCCTTACACCTCACGTTACATCGGTTCTCTGGTCGCAGATTTCCACCGTAACCTGCTGAAAGGCGGCATTTATATTTATCCGAGCACGGCAACCCATCCGAACGGCAAACTTCGTTTGTTGTACGAGTGCAATCCGATGGCGTTCCTGGCCGAACAGGCCGGTGGCAAAGCCAGCGACGGTAAAAACCGCATTCTGGATATCATTCCGCAGAAACTGCATGAACGCGCGCCGTTCTTCGTCGGTAACAGCTCAATGGTGGAAGATGCAGAACGCTTTATCGCACAATTCCCTGATGAATAATCCCTGCCCTACAAAAAACATCATTGAATGAACGTGATACCTCTGTAACTTAGCGTTGACCCAACGTAAAAAGGTGGCTTTTTGAGCCACCTTTTTTATTGCATACAGAATCAGGCTTTCGTGTTTAGTACAGTTCAGTGCGGCTGAGCTTAAATACTGCCATGCTTTCTGCCAGCAGTTGCGCCTGCTCTTCCAGAGAACGCGTTGCCGCCGTTGCCTGCTCGACTAACGCGGCGTTCTGCTGTGCGACCTGATCCATCTGGGTGATCGCCACATTCACCTGTTCAATGCCGTGTGTTTGCTCGGTAGTAGCGATGGAGATTTCACGCATCAGACTGGTCACGCGCGTCACTTCGCTGGAGATTTCCAGCATCGTCGCGGCGGCAGATTTCACCATGTTCGATCCTTCCGACACCCGGCTTTCCGAATCCCCAATCAGCTCTTTAATCTCTTTGGCCGATTGCGCGCTGCGCTGCGCCAGATTGCGGACTTCGCCCGCGACGACGGCAAAACCGCGCCCTTGCTCACCGGCTCGCGCGGCCTCTACCGCAGCGTTCAGCGCCAGAATATTAGTCTGGAAGGCAATGCCGTCGATCACTGTAATAATGTCGCCGATACGCTTCGAACTGTCGGTAATCCCCTGCATTTTGTCCATCACCTGATTGACCACCTGACTGCCTTTGTCGGCGATAGATGAAACGCTTTGCGCCAGCTGGTTGGCCTGTTCGGAGTTTGCAGCGTTCATGCGTACCGTTGAAGTCAGCTGTTCCATACTCGCTGCCGTTTCCTCGAGCGAAGCGGCAGACTCTTCCGTGCGCTGCGCCAGATGTACGTTCCCGGCGGCCAGCTCGCGGGAGCCGACATCAATCTGATTTCCTGCATCGCGGACACGACCCACCGACAGCACCAGTGAATCTTGCATTTGTTTCATCGCTTTCAGCAGGCGGCCCATCTCATTGTTATGAGAATCGTCGATGTCGTGGGTCAGATCGCCTTTGGCAATGTATTCCAGCTGAGCGATGGAAAACGTCAGCGGATGAATGATCAGTTTTTGCAACGCAAACCACGCCAGTATCGCAATCGTAAGTGCGACGATGAAAGCCACAGCGATAATGGTCAGCTGAATACGTGCCTGCGCACGTGCCTGCTCAATGCGTTGATTGGTGTTATCCACCGCATAGGCACGAAAATCGGTCAGTGCTTTGTCGTAGGCATTGCTGTACAGCGTGATTTTGTTTTCAAGCACATCGTAATAGCTGTCAGCACTTTGCGACTGGAGAGCCTGAAGAACGGGAATAAGCCCATTGGCTTTGTAGTCCTCGTAGGTTTTTTTCACCGCGGCCGATAAATCTCTGCCGCGCTGGGTTTCGTCCTCAATGCTGACGAATTTCGCCAGATCGGTATCCGCCTGTTTTATGTAACCGGCGATGCGATCGGACGTTGCTTTCGCATCGTCCATCATGCCGATTTCCAACTGACGAACGGCGACTCCGCTGGCGACGCGGGTACGCAATGAGTAACTGTAGCTGTCAGCCAGCGAGCCTAATTCCTCGCCCTGAAGCTGATTAATCTCTTGCAGTGATGTGGCACTTTGCCTGATGGCATTGGCGCCCAGCACGCTCACCAGCAATAAAATCAGGGTCATAAACACTAACAGGCCGATCAGACCGGCCTTTACGCTCAGCTTATTCAACATACGGTGTTATCCAGTGATTCAGGTGAAAAGGAGAAATGCATATCGTGGTAGGGGTCAGGTTTAGCCTGACTTTTATTTGAATAGAGTTATCGGCAATTGACTGAAATACTTGATAAGAAAAGCAAAAACAGGCAGTTACACGGTGAAAACGCGCAGGCGTGAATTTTACTGCCAGAAGGTCAGTTTTTGCGGCTGCGCAACAGCAGGTCGTGCCGGAAAATACGAAAGCGACATTCGGAGAAAAGGACGGGAATTCACGGGAGACTTGGCTATAATGTGCGGCACTCTATTCCTGGTTCAATTGAAGGAAACCAACCATGAGCTTACTGAATGTACCTGCTGGCAAAGACATGCCAGAAGATATCTACGTCGTTATCGAAATCCCGGCAAATGCTGATCCGATCAAATACGAAGTAGATAAAGACACCGGCGCACTGTTCGTAGACCGTTTCATGTCTACCGCAATGTTCTACCCGTGCAACTACGGTTACATCAACCACACTCTGTCTCTGGATGGCGACCCGGTTGACGTTCTGGTGCCAACGCCATACCCACTGCAACCGGGTTCTGTGATCCGTTGCCGTCCGGTTGGTATGTTGAAAATGACCGACGAAGCGGGCGAAGATGCGAAACTGGTTGCTGTTCCGCACACTAAACTGAGCAAAGAATACGATCACATCAAAGATGTGAACGACCTGCCAGAACTGCTGCGCGGCCAGATCACTCACTTCTTCGAGCAATACAAAGCGCTGGAAAAAGGGAAATGGGTGAAAGTTGACGGCTGGGCTGATGCTGCTGCCGCGAAAGAAGAGATCGTGGCTTCTTTCGAACGTGCTAAAAACAAGTAATTGATCCTGTAAATCATTGCTTGCTCTGCACGAAAAAAAACACCGCCAGATGGCGGTGTTTTTTTATGTATTACGCGTTGATACACAACGTTTATTTTTCGACGACCTTGCTCAAATCACTCACTACACCGCGTCGTTACGTTTCACCCAGTCACCACCTTCTATTCTCGGCACACCATCCAGTGAGCGAATGTAGAGGTAAATCCAGGCGCTGCCGTACGGCGTCGAAATCAGCTCGCGACGATAATCTTTCGTATTACTTTTCAGTTCATCCAGCTCGGCTAAGATAGACGAGGTTATGCGGTACACTTCGCAATAGACCTTCCCTTCCCCTGGAATGACAGCAGGATAGTGCCCCAGATTATAAAGCGCATACCCTTCCAGCTCATGGTCACCCAACCATTGAGCGTTCGTCATCCAATGACTGTTGCCTTGCTTGCGTCGCAGACTACCGTAAACAATTATTCGCATGTTTATATTCGTATAGTAAAAGTCACATGAATTAGAACTCAAACTGATAGAGTAAATCCAATGCCTGATCGATGCCCGATACCGCCTGCAGATAAAGCTTCGGCATCAACCTATAGCGTAAAGTGAGTGTTGCCAGTGAGTCGAAGATCCCGACGCCATATTTCACCTGTAAACCCGGTAAAACATAGCCACTGACCACCACCTGGGAGCTGTCTCCCACGCCCTGAGTATCCAGTGCCAGATTGCTGACACCAAACGCCTCGCCGATTTTACCCACAAGTTTACCACTTTGTGCAACCCCCAACCCGATAAGTGCTGAGGTCATTGCGCCGCTATCGCCGCCAGAATTGTCTAATCCCTGCCCGCGAAGCAGGTAGGACAAGGCTTCTTGCTGTGACATCGCCGGATCCGAGAATATTTCAAGTTTCGGCGAATCAGCCTCGCCGGTGACCCGTAAACCCGCCACAACGTCATTTTCGGTCGCATCCGGATTACGGATCGCTTCCAGATTCAGCAGCGGCTGGTCCGCCGGGCCGGAGAATAACAGCTGGCCTTTACGTACGATCAGATCCTGTCCGTACGCGTGGAAACGGCCAGAAGGAATATTGATTTGGCCGTTCAGACCAAGACCGCGGCTGTCCTGTGCGACTTTCAACGCGCCTTCAAGACGGGCTTTCAGGCCGAACGCATCCAGACGCACATCCTTGCCAATATTCACCATCAGATTGCTGTTGATCGGGATTGAGGCCGTTGCCGGTTTGATCGGCTGACGCTGATCGTTGAGCATCACTTCGTCGGACGATACGCCGACCGCGCTTTCCGGCAGCTCCTGCACCGTAATACGCGCCCACGGAATATCGACGGAGCCGTTCAGCGAGAAGAGCTGCGGCGTGGCGTCGAACACCAGATCCGGTGAGACATCCAGACGCACCATCGGCGGCACGGAAACCCGCACGCGATCGCCGCGCGCCGCGATCCGGGCACGCCAGGCATTCAGCTCGCTCCAGTCAGCGTTGCCGTTAAGCTCCAGCTGGCCGTGCGCGGTTTTGATCACTCCTTCCATCAGCGATGACATGCCGTTGAAATTAATGTTGATATTGGCGTCGGTGATATCGAACGGCATGAACTGACCGTCGAAATCGACTCCGCTCAGCGCCAGCTTGCCGAAGACCTGCGGCTTCTGCGCGTCGCCGCCCAGTCGCAGATTGGCGTTGAGAATACCAGAGGCTTTCTCGCCGTCCATCAGTGCCGGTTGCAACAGCGCCATCGAGATGCGGGTGATATTGACGTTACCGCTGAGATTGCGTTTGCCCTGCGGATCGGCAATCTGAATGTTGCCATCCAGCTGGCCGTTGTTGGCGATGCGGATCAGCCAGTCGAGCGTCGCGCGTCCATTGTTTAGCCCGGCATTCAAATTCAGCGTATCAAATGCAATGGGCAGCGGGCTCCCCTGCACCAGTTGCTGCACCTTCACGCCTTTACCGACAAGCGAAACGCTGGCCTGCGGCAATCCGCCGTCGGCTTTCCAGCTCACGTCAGCCTTGCCGCTGAAGACACCGCTGAGCCGCGTATCATCGGTCAGGAAGGGTTTGACCATCGCCAGATCAAAGCGGTTGAGCACCACGCTCGCCTGCCCGCTGGCACCGGCATCAATGGTTTTCGGGACGCACAGACTGGCGTTCGGATTTTGCCAGCAGTGCGGGCCGACGGTGATGCGTTGCTCTTTGTTGAAATAATCCAGCGCGATAGACCGGTTAAGACGCCATTCGCCGACCGGCGTATCGAACAATGTATTGGTGATGTTACCTTTCCATTCTTCTGTCGCGCGGTCAAAACTGCCGCTCAGCGCCAAACGCCCGGAGACCGGTTTGCCATCGACCTTGAGCGTCAGCTGATGCTGCTTCTCGTTGCCTTTGGCGTCCAGATTGATATCAGTGATATTCAGCGCATCCTGTTTAAGCTGCTGAATGCGTACCGCAAGATTGCCCTGAATCTGGTCGGTGGAACTGACGTCACCTTTTACATCCACACGACGGATGGTCAGCGCCTGCCATTTCAGACCGGTCGCCGTCAGGTCAGCCAGCAACTTCGGCGCCTTAAGGTCCCCGCGCAGTTGCAGCATCCCTTTCGCCACGCCGCCCAGCCCCGGCAGTGCGCCGTCGAGGTGCGGCGCATCGACTTTGGCGTCCAGATCCCAGGTATCGCTGAGTTTGCCTTTCACATCCAGATTATTGCGGCCCAGTTCAAGATGCAGCTGCGGAATATCCCACTGCCCGTAACTGTTCCCGCGCAAATTGCCCTGCGCTTTGACGGCGTTTTGTTTGACGTTGCCGTTCAGCTCCAGTACCGGCACCTGTACCTGCCAGGTGCCGCCGTAGAGGCTGCCGCGTGTGGCGATTTTCCCCTGTAATTTCGCAGGCCAGTCCGGCCATTGTTTGGCGGTGTTAATACCGGTCAGCTTCAGTTCGCTGTTCCAGCTAATGGCTTTACTCCAGTCCACCACGCCGGTCAGGTCAGTATTCCCCTCCAGCGCCGCCAGACGCAGCAGCGTCAGCCTGAACTGCTCAACGTTACCCTTACCGTCCAGCGTCAACGTGGCAGGCGGTATCTGGTCGCCTTTAAAATCGGAGCGCAGGGACAGCGCATAATCCGTCGCTTTACCGCTGAAGTTCAGCTTGAAGTTTTTGACCTGATACTGCGGCGTACCGGCCAGCGGCCACTGTAAGGCGTCGCTGCTGAGTTTGAGTTCGACGGGTAAACCGGCCTCCGCCAGCTGAGTTTGCAGCGCCAGCTGCGCACGCACCGGGCCGGAAAGATTCAGGCCGACGTCCAGTTTGTCGCGCAGACCGCCCGCGACCTTGAGTTTGATCTTTTCACCTTTGACCGGATCGACGTTCACAGCGGTATTGATGGTCATGTCCACCGGCCAGTTTTGATTCAGCGTCGCCTGCCCGATCCCGTCTAGCGAGCCCTGCGGCGAACGGATCATCAATTTATCGAGCTTAACAAGCTGATCCTGGGTACTGGCTTTCAGTTCGAAGCGGGTGATCAGCACGTCGGTATCGCCGGTCAGGCGTAAGTTTTCAGCAGTGATTTGCTGAATATCCAGATCGACCGGCAACCGGAAATCAGGTAACTCAGGCAACAGCGGTTTGGCGAACAACTCCTGCAACGTCTCACCCAGTGGCTTCTCTGGCACTACGGCAACAGGTTCGGCCGGTTTGCCGGTGGCTTTCTCCACCGCTTTATCCTGCGCGGCCTGCACCACATCCGGTAACGGGTTGACCGGTGTTTTCGGCAGTGCGATCAGTAATCCGCCGATTTGGGTTGGCATCAGCTGAATTGCGCGGCCTTCCCAATGCGCGCCGGTGCGAAACGACGCCAGAGAAATCGCGCGGTCATCCAGCGTCACGTTGATATTCTCGAGCGTCAGCACGCGCAGCGTAATCGGATACGGCGTGCTGAGGTTGGTCAGCGGCTCGCTGTTTTCGGGTTGCGGTTGCGGCTGTGTGGGCGTCATCTCTTTGGTGTTCACCACCACATTGACGTCTTTAACCCGCAGCGCATTGACGCACAGCGCACTGTTTTTCAGGCAGGAGAAATCGACAGAGAGATGAAACTCTCCGGCTTTCACATCCACACCCGGCATTTCGTAGTGCACGCCTTTGAGCGTCAGATCACGCCATCCGCCTTCGGTACTGGCGATATTCAGCCCCGGTACAAAACGGTTAGCGCCGTTGATCATCAGATGCAGGCCGGTTTGCGTACCGACCAGGAAGGCCACCAGGCCGATTAGCAGCACCAGGAAGATCAGGAATCCCAGGCAGATTTTCTTAAATAAACTCATAATTCCGGACCTAAACCGATGTAAAACTGCAATCCATGCTCATCTTTGTCGCCGACAGGTGCGGCGACATCCAGTTTCACCGGGCCGATCGGTGAAGCCCAGCGCACACCCACACCGGCGCCGGTTTTGAAATCGTTTTGCGTGATGTCATTCACCGCTTCGCCGGAATCGACGAACACCGCGCCCCACCATTTTCCGGTCACGTTGTACTGATATTCCAGCGAGCCGGTACCCAGATAGGACGCACCGGTGAGTTTGCCTTCATCGTCGCGCGGAGAAATGGATTTGTATTTGTAGCCGCGAATACTGCGATCGCCACCGGCGAAGAAGCGCAAGGACGGCGGCACACGTTCGAAATCATTAGTTTCGATCCAGCCCAGATTGCCGCGCAGGACAAACCGGTGTTTGTCTTCCAGCGTGCGGATCCAGACGTTCTGCGCCTGAACGACGGCGAAATCGACGTCAGATCCCCAGGTCGTATCGGAGACATCCAGAGAATACCGTTGGGAATCCCCCCAGGTCGGCATCAGGCCGCCACGCTGACGCGTACGGTTGAGGCTGACGCCCGGATAAAGCAGCATCGTGGTGTTGGTGACACTGCCCTGTGTAAAGTGGTCAAGGCTCCAGCGCAGATTCACCGCGTGTTGCCAGCCACTGGAGAGATCCCAGTAGCGCGCCAGATTGACGGTGGTGGAATCTGAATTGGTATCGTTGAGGTCTTCGCGCTTGAAACCGCCCTGCACTAAATAATATTGCTCGAGCGGGGATTTCAGCAGCGGAATTTTATAACTCAGATCTAAAGACTGTTCCGGACCGGAAAGCGTGGTCGAGGTTTCAAAGCTGTGGCCGCGATCGTTGACCCACGGCTTTTTCCAGTTGGCCGTGACGCGCGGGCCAATGTCTGTGGAATACCCGACACCGGTTTCGATGGTATTTTCGGTACGCGGTGACACCAGCGCATTCAACGGCAAGGTTTTACTGGCTTTGGCATCGGTAAAATCAGGTGAAACCACGACGGAGTTGAACCAGCCGGTGGCGGACAGGCGGCGGTTCAGCTCAGCCAGCTGCGCGGAGGTGTAGTAATCACCCTTGTGGAACGGCACCAGATTTTGCAGGTAATCATCGCGGATCTGCGAACCCTGATAATGCACGTCGCCAAAGCGGTAACGCTCGCCGCTGTCAAACTGGATATCCCAGAACGCTTTATGTTCATCTTCGATGACGCCCAGCTGGCTTTTCAGCATGTTGGCGTCAAAGTATCCTTTGCGCAGTGCCACACCGGTAAGGGAACTTTTAAAGTGTTCGTAGGTGCCGTGGTTCAGAATGGTGCCCACGGCAGGAACCTGCGTTTCTTTCAGTTTTTCGAATTCGTTATCTTTATCTGCCTGCCCGGTGATAACCACTGTCGTCCCGGCAATTTTGACCGGTGTACCCGGCGTCACTTTTGCAATCAGTACCGGACGTCCCGGCGGGGGTGTCTCACGGTAATCGAAATCGATCGTCGGCGAATAATAGCCCAGCGGCCGCAGACCTTGCTCAATGGCGGCGCTGACGCGCGCACGAAACCGACCCGTCGCCCCGACTTCATCGCTTTCGATAGAAGACAAACGCACGCGAACGTTTTTTTCCAAATCGCCATCCAGGCCTTCCAGCTGCAAACGTACTTTCGCTGCCATGGAAAGTGAGGGGGCGAGCAGTACACATAACAAACCCAGTTCACGATATCGTGGCACACGCACTCCTGCTAATTTTGCTGTCCTGTTAAAATTTCAGATGCCCGCCGGAGAAAATCTGCCCATCTTTGGCAGATTCAGCTTTTAATGTCTGATGAAGGCAGTTTAGTGCCAATCCAGTGAAAATGTTCAACGACGGCGCAACGTTCCCCGTATTGTGTGCAAAGACGCAATCAGATACAACTAAGAGTGACCCGTTGGTCATTAATCTCTGTTACTAATTTTGTTCACTAATGCAACAAATGGAGTCTCCCGTGGTGCAACTTTCCGACAAAACGCATGTAGTAAATCAAGAAGATGCGTTACCTGGCCGTACAACACCGATGCCAGTGGCAACGACTCACGCCGTGAATGGTCATTCGATGACGTATGTTCCTGACAATATGGAAGTCGCGGTTTTTGCGATGGGATGCTTCTGGGGCGTAGAGCGCCTCTTCTGGCAACTGGAAGGTGTTCATAGTACGGCAGCCGGTTACAGCGGCGGTTTCACCCCGAACCCGACTTACCGTGAAGTCTGCACCGGCCAGACCGGCCATGCGGAAGTGGTGCGCGTGGTCTTTGATCCTTCGGTTATCAGCTATGCCAGGCTGTTGCAGATTTTCTGGGAGAATCATGACCCGGCACAAGGCATGCGTCAGGGCGGCGATATCGGCACACAGTATCGTTCGGCGTTATATGTGCTGAGCGCAGAGCAACAGGATCAGGCGCTGGCCAGTCTGGCGAGTTTCCAGCAGGCGATGGACGACGCGAACGACAAACGCACCATCACCACTGAAATCAGCGAAGCCCTGCCGTTCTATTATGCAGAAGACGATCATCAGCAATATCTGTTTAAAAATCCGGAAGGTTACTGCGGTTTAGGCGGAATTGGCGTCTGTTTGCCACCGCAATAATGCGGGATTTTTAAGCGCTGGCGGCGGTCTCAGTGCTGCTGCTATACTATGCGGGTCACAAATGTGGCCCATTAAAACTATTTCTGGCAATTATCTTTGTTTTTTTCATCCTTAATGCTTCTTTCTTCTGAACCGACTTTTAATCAGAGATTAAAATGACGTTGAGCTGAGTCATCAATAAGCAGCAAAAATAATGAGTGCCTTTCCCTGCCGGTTCACACCGGTGTTAAACGGATAGATTATGTTAAACAGTATTTTACTGATTCTTTTACTTATCGCGATCAGTGCCTTTTTCTCGCTTTCAGAGATATCGCTGGCCGCTTCCCGTAAGATAAAACTTAAACAGTTGGCAGACGAAGGAAACGTCAATGCCTCCCGCGTAATGAAACTACAGGAAACCCCTGGCCTGTTCTTCACCGTGGTACAGATTGGCCTGAATGCCGTCGCCATCCTCGGTGGTATTGTCGGCGATGCCGCATTCTCCCCAGCGTTCCAGTCCTTCTTTATTCGTTTCATGTCGCCAGAAATGGCGGATCAAATCAGCTTTATCTGCTCCTTCGTGCTGGTCACCAGTCTGTTTATTCTGTTCGCTGACCTCACTCCGAAGCGCATCGGTATGATTTCACCTGAATCGGTTGCGGTCCGTATAGTCAACCCGATGCGTTTCTGCCTGTTGGTGTGCCGCCCGATGGTGTGGTTCTTCAACGGAATGGCGAACATGATTTTTCGCCTGTTCAAATTGCCGATGGTGCGTAACGACGACATCACCTCTGACGACATTTATGCCGTCGTGGAAGCTGGCGCGTTGGCCGGGGTGTTGCGTAAGCAGGAACATGAGCTGATTGAAAACGTGTTCGAGCTGGAATCACGCACCGTGCCGTCATCGATGACTTCGCGTGAGAGCGTCATTTTCTTCGATCTGCGCGAAAGCGAAGAGAGCATTAAAGAGAAAATTTCGACGCATCCGCACTCAAAATTCCTGGTCTGTGACGGTCATATTGATCAGGTCGTGGGCTACGTGGATTCGAAAGACTTACTGAACCGCGTGCTGGGCAATCAGAGTTTAATGCTGAGCAGCGGCGTACAGATCCGCAACGCCCTGATCGTGCCGGATACCCTGACGCTGTCCGAAGCGCTGGAAAGCTTTAAAGCCGCCGGAGAAGACTTCGCGGTGATCCTCAACGAATACGCGCTGGTGGTCGGCATTATCACGCTCAACGACGTGATGACGACGCTGATGGGCGATTTAGTGGGTCAGGGCATGGAAGAGCAGATTGTGGCGCGTGACGAGCATTCCTGGCTGATTGAAGGCGGTACGCCGATCGAAGATGTGATGCGCGTGCTGCATATCGAAGCGTTCCCGCAGGCGGGTAACTATGAAACCATCGGCGGTTTCATGATGTTCATGCTGCGTAAAATCCCTAAGCGTACGGATTTTGTGAAATTCTCCGGCTATAAATTTGAAGTGGTCGATATCGACAGCTACAAGATTGATCAGCTGCTGGTGACCCGCATTGTCGATCAGCCCGTTGCGCCTCTGCTGCCGAAGACGCCGCAGGAAATCAAAGACGAGAAGAAAGCGCAGGCGCAGTCATAACGGTGTAACCGTGCACTTTCCGAATGCCAGAAACACGAACGGCCCCTTTCAGAGGGGCCGTTTTTTTTGCGCCTGCTGCGCCAGGTGGGCATCAGCGACTACGCGCGGGGCGTTTAACCCATTTCTGTCTGCAAATGCGTAACCTGACGGTTAACTTCAGACATCACGCTAAAGTGGCGCTTATCACGAACCTTTGGCAGCAGAATTTTGCCTTGGTCAAACTCAAAAGCGCCGACGTCTTTGATATACAAACGTCCACGGAACAATGTCTTGACGTACTTCGCGACTTTCATCGGATTGTAACGCTGGAAGATTCTCATTTTTCTACTTTTCTCCGTTAAATCACTGCATGCGCCGGCCACGTCGCAAGGCGACAGATACCGGAACAGAAAAAGGAACAATTGCAGTGATGAGACATATAACATAGCAGGGCACTCAGGTATTGCCAGTGTATTTAACTGCTTTTACATTGCTTTTCAGTATTGTCTTAATCCCTGACACTGGATGGCAGTATAACCCTGCTTTATGTGTCAATTTTGTAACCAGCAACACAAATTTAACAACTTAACAGGACAGACCACTTAAGCGATCCTATGCTTGGCGAGTCTGCCCTTTTGTGCCCCGGAGAATGTATGCTTCTAAGAAGTCTGTGTGTGATCAGTTTTATGACATTTTCGCTTTTTGCATCGGCCCATAACTTCACCCTCGGCCAGCGCGTGGCACCCGTCGGCGTCGATGACAAAGGCGAACTGAACGACGTCAACGACACGTTCAGCTACACCAAATGGAACAGCGCCAGACTGCCGGGAAAAGTGCGTATCGTGCAGCATATGGCGGGAAGAAGCAGTGCTAAAGCACTGAATGAACCCCTGATTGAAGCCATCAAGGCGGCGAATTTACCGCATGATCGTTACCAGACGACGACCATCGTCAACATTGACGATGCCATTATCGGCACCAGTCTGTTCGTGCGTAAAAGCATTGAAAGCGGCAAGCGGGAATTCCCGTGGTCGCAGATCATTGTCGACAGCAATGGCGTGGTGAAAAAGGCGTGGCAGCTGCAGCCGGAAAGCTCGGCGGTGGCGGTGCTGGATAAAAACGGCGTAATTAAATTCGCCAAAGACGGGCAGCTTTCACCGCAGGAAGTGCAGCAGGTGATTACGCTGGTGGATCATCTGGTCAAAGAATAGTGGCATAAAAAATCCCGGCTTTAACGCCGGGATTTGCATTTTTCAGGCAGGGTTTAGAACAACGAAACCCGAAAACCCGGATTGAGGAAGGATTCACGCGGCGTATACAGCAAGGTCTGCCCGGTCCAGTCATTCACCTTGGCACCCGCAGCAATCGCTACCGCATGCCCGGCACCGGTATCCCAAATATTGGTCGGCCCGAAGCGCGGATAAAGCTGTGCAGAACCTTCTGCCACCAGACAGAATTTCAGCGAAGAACCTACGGCAATCGTCTGATGTTCACCGAGTTGCGCCAGATAATCTTTCAGTTCCTGATCGTTGTCATAATGCGAACGGCTCACCACCACCAACGGCGGATGCGCTTCACTGACGTTAATCTGACGGCGCTCACCCTGATCTTCTTTCCAGGCTTTGCCTTCCGCCGCGCTGTACATCACTTTGGTCACCGGCACATACACCACGCCCAGCACCGGCACGCCATCTTCGATAAGCGCAATATTCACCGTGAATTCGCCATTACGCTTGAGGAACTCTTTGGTGCCATCCAGCGGATCGACCAACCAGTACCGCGTCCAGCCCTGACGCTCGCTCCAGCTTTGCGGATCTTCCTCCGACAACATCGGCGTCTGTGGATCCAGTTTTTGCAGACCGGCTTTGATCACGTCATGCGCGGCAATATCTGCTGCGGTCACCGGTGAATCATCTTTTTTCTGACGGGCGTCGAGCGGCTGTTCGCCGTCATACACCGCCATAATGGCATCGCCTGCATCGCGCGCCAGCTGACAAATTTGCTCTAACATTTTCACCCTCGATGCATTCACTCTCATTGTTCAAGCCTAGTTTTTTTTGTCCGTAATAGCCATCCCGGAATGTTATCAGCCTGTCACTTACGCCGCGTCACGCCGTCATAAAAGGTGTTACATCTCACATTTATTTATGACAACTGATTACATTCTCAGCGAATTTTGAGATACATATCCGGTTTTTCTATTCCGGGCATCACCCTTTCTCTGGAGGCAAGGCAATGAATAAGCGTCATCTGACGTTATCCCTGTTGGCAACGCTGGTCGCATTACCGGCGTACGCGTCACAGGTGGATCTGCGCATCATGGAAACCACGGATCTGCACAGCAACATGATGGACTTCGACTATTACAAAGATAAACCGACCGAGAAATTTGGACTGGTGCGCACCGCCAGCCTGATCCACGCGGCGCGTAACGAAGTGACTAACTCCGTCCTCGTCGACAATGGCGATATCATTCAGGGCAGTCCGCTGGGCGATTACATGGCAGCGAAAGGACTGAAAAAGGGCGATGTGCATCCGGTGTATCTGGCGATGAATACGCTCGATTATGCCGTCGGCAACCTGGGCAACCACGAATTCAACTACGGGCTGGATTATCTGAAGAAAGCGCTGGCGGGGGCGAAATTCCCCTATGTGAATGCCAACGTAATCGACGATAAAACCGGTAAACCGTTGTTCACGCCGTTCCTCATCACCGATAACGCTGTAAAAGACCGCGAGGGTAAAACCCATAATCTGCGCATCGGCTATATCGGCTTTGTACCGCCGCAAATCATGGTCTGGGACAAGGCCAACCTGCAAGGCAAAGTGACCGTTGCGGACATCACCGAGACCGCCAAAAAGTGGATCCCGGAAATGCGCAAACAGGGTGCTGACATCATTATCGCCATTCCGCACTCCGGCCTGTCCGGTGATCCCTATAAAACTATGGCGGAAAACTCAGTCTATTATCTGAGCGAAGTGAAAGGCATCGACGCCATCATGTTCGGCCATGCCCACGCGGTCTTCCCGAGCGAAGAATTTGCCAGCATCAAAGGCGCGGACATCAAACAGGGCACCCTGAATGGCATTCCAGCCGTGATGCCGGGCATGTGGGGCGATCATCTGGGCGTGGTCGATATGGTGCTGAATAACGACAACGGCAGCTGGAAAGTTGAAACGGCCAAAGCCGAAGCACGGCCTATTTACGACAAAGAGCAGAAGAAATCGCTGGCACCGGAAGACCAGGATCTGGTGAAAGTGCTCGCGCCGTCCCATGACGCAACGCGCGAATTCGTCAGTAAACCGATCGGGAAATCGACCGACAACATGTACAGCTATCTGGCGCTAGTGCAGGACGATCCTACGGTGCAGATCGTTAACAATGCGCAGAAAGCCTATACCGAACACTTCATTCAGGGCGATCCGGATCTCGCGGGCCTGCCGGTGCTGTCGGCCGCGGCACCGTTTAAAGTCGGCGGACGTAAAAACGATCCGGCCAGTTTTGTCGAAGTGGAAAAAGGCGATCTGACGTTCCGTAACGCGGCGGATTTGTATCTTTATCCGAACACGCTGGTGGTCATGAAAGTCAGCGGCCAGGAAGTGAAAGACTGGCTGGAATGCTCAGCCGGTCAGTTCAATCAAATAGATGTAAACAGCACCAAACCGCAGTCGCTGATCAACTGGGATGGTTTCCGCACCTATAACTTCGACGTGATCGACGGCGTGAACTATCAGATTGATGTCAGCCAGCCGGCGAAGCACGACGGTGAATGTACGCTCATCAACAAAGATGCCGAACGTATTAAAAACCTGACCTACAACGGTAAGCCGATTGATCTGAAAGCCACCTTCCTGGTCGCGACCAATAACTACCGTGCGTACGGTGGGAAATTCGCTGGCACTGGCGACAAGCATATCGCCTTTGCGTCGCCGGATGAAAACCGTTCCGTGGTCGCGGCATATATCAGCGCTGAAACTAAAAAGCACGGCGCAGTGACGCCAACTGCCGATAACAACTGGAAACTTGCGCCTGTTAAGGCTTCGCAACCGCTGGATATTCGCTTCGAAACTTCACCGGGTGACAAAGCGGCGGCCTTTATTAAATCTCACGCTCAGTATCCGCTAACGGCTAAAGGAACGGATGCCATCGGCTTTGAAATTTATCAGGTCGATTTGCAGAAATAAGCCCCTTCTCCAACGCCCCGTCCGGGGCGTTTTTTTTTCCTGTACTTCCTTTGAGCTATAGCTTCGCTTTAAACATGTATTTATAATGCATGTTATAAGATTTCATCATTTAACGAGGCTTCATCATGGACTATCGCGACCAACCCCTTGGTGCTCTGGCAGTTGCCATTCCCCGCGCCACCCGTTTATTTCGTCAATACGATCTGGATTTCTGCTGCGGGGGCAAACAAACTTTGCTGCGCGCCGTGACCAAAAAGGATCTGGATATCGATCTTATCGAGCAACAACTGGCTGAAATTGCTCAGCAGCCGGATACCTCGGCAGACTGGAAAGCGGCGCCGCTGGCGCAAATTATCGATTTCATCATCCCGCGCTATCACGACAGGCACCGTCAGGATCTACCTGAACTGGTACTGATGGCAGAAAAAGTCGAACGCGTTCACGGCGATAAAGCGCCCTGCCCGCACGGTCTGGCGGTCCAGTTGCAAATGATCCTCGACGAACTGACCAGCCATATGATGAAGGAGGAGCAGATTTTGTTCCCGATGATCCGCGACGGAATGGGACGTCAGGCGGCCGGTCCGATATCTGTCATGGAACGTGAGCATGATGATGCGGGTGAGATCCTCGAAGAGATCAAACGCCTGACCGATAACGTGACCCCGCCAGAAGGTGCCTGTGTGACGTGGCGTGCGCTGTATGCCGGGATCAATGAATTCATCACCGACCTGATGGAACACATCCATCTTGAAAATAACCTGTTGTTCCCGCGGGCATTGCGCGGCGAATAAACCGGCGTTGCCATAAACTCCGGACGTAAAAAAGGGCGCATTTGCGCCCTTTTCATTTCTGTGTTCCGTCGGGAATTACAGAATTTCCAGCAGCTCAACTTCAAAGATCAGTGCGCTGTAAGGAGGGATGGACGCACCCGCGCCACGCTCGCCGTAAGCGAGGTTATGAGGGATGTACAGCTCCCACTTGGAGCCGACCGGCATCAGGGTCAGGGCTTCGATCCAGCCTGCGATCACGCCGTTAACCGGGAATTCAGCCGGTTCGCCGCGCTGCACCGAGCTGTCGAACACGGTACCGTCGATCAGTTTACCGGTGTAATGAACGCGTACGCGATCCTGACGGCCTGGGATGGCACCTTCGCCCTGAGTAATCACAGAGAATTGCAGACCGGACTCGGTGCTGCTCACGCCTTCGCGCTGTGCGTTCTGAGCCAGGAATTCCTGACCCTGAACGGCCAGTGCTTCCTGACGTTCACGACGGACAGAGTCAGCACGTTCGTGGACTTCGCGCAGTGCACGGTGAACCACGTCTACAGGAACGGCTGGCGTGTTCCCTTCCAGCGCGTCACGTAAGCCTGCCAGCAGTGCATCAGGCTCTAAGCCCTGCAAACCTGATTCCTGCAACTGTTGACCGACCTGCAGGCCGATACCGTAACTTGCCTGCGCTTCTACGCTGTCAAATGAAGGGGTAGTCATGAATTTTCCTTAGCTCTTAAAAATGTCGAACGCGCAGCATAGCAGTGCAGAGCTTTTGGGTAAAATCCTCTCTGAGGCAACATGACGGCGGACGCAGTTCATTCCACTTTTCGATAAATTTTTCGCTTTTGTCGCCATCCAGGCCATCGTTTGAATGATATTTATGCTTTGTCCCTTTCCGCATCAAGCAGTTAAACGGCTATACTAGGCAGCAACAGACAGTCGAAAATGCGACAGTTAACAAGAGAGGTCGTCATGGGCAGAATCCCGCCCAGGAGAAGGAAAGCCATCCGTATTTATCAACCCATGTTGAGATCCTGGATTGCCATTATGAAAAGGCCAATGCGAGACACGACAGCGCAGAGTGACAGCGAAAGCGAAGAAACGACCGGGCAACCCGAGACGAACCCTTCTGCTGCCTCCAAAAGCAAAACGCTGTTGAGCAAAATCTGGCACCTGAGCGACAGTTTCCACTGGATGTCGCCACTGCCTTATGCCCATCGTCGCGGCATTATCATCAGCGTGCTGGTGATCCTTATCGCCCTGCTGTGGCCGTATACGCCGGAAAATACTTACGCTCCTTCGCAACCGCAACAGCCGACAAGCATTCCGATGCAGGCCGATTTGCGTAACGATCAGGGCCGTACCACACAGATGGCACAGCCTGAACCTGTTCAGCCACAGGCGAACGACAACAGCGCCACATGGCGCAGTTATCAGGTGCAGTCAGGTCAGACGTTGGCGCAGCTGTTCCGCGATAACAATATGGCCGTTAACGATGTGTTTTCGATGGCGCGGGTAGAAGGCGCGGAGAAACCGCTGAGTACGTTGAAAACCGGACAGGAAGTGAAGATTCAGCGCGATGCGCAAGGAGTCGTGAAAGCGTTACAGGTCACGACCGAACAGAACGTTACCATAACGTTTGTCCGTCAGTCGGACGGCAGCTTCCAGCGCGAAAACTGATACGCCTGCCAGAGTCCCTCTCTGATAAAACATTTTCCCTAACGCAGAAATGCAAAACGCCGGCACAGGGCCGGCGTTTCAGGGTTACCTTCAGCGTTATTACGCTTCTGGAACCACAATGACATTCAGTTTAGCGAATACGTCGCTGTGTACCTGGAACTCAACTTCGTGTTCACCAGTGGTACGCAGAACGCCATTCGGCAAACGAACTTCGCTTTTTGCAACTTCAACGCCAGCTGCAGTCACTGCATCAGCAATATCGCGAGTACCGATAGAGCCGAACAGTTTGCCTTCGTCGCCTGATTTAGACGCGATGGTGACTGAACCCAGTTCGTTGATTTTAGTTGCACGAGCTTCAGCAGCGTTCAGAACGTCAGCCAGTTTGGCTTCCAGTTCTGCACGACGTGCTTCGAAGAACTCAACGTTTTTCTTGGTAGCAGGAACAGCTTTGCCCTGTGGTACCAGGAAGTTACGAGCGTAGCCCGCTTTAACGTTAACTTGATCACCCAGGCTGCCCAGGTTTGCTACTTTATCAAGCAGAATAACTTGCATTACCTTAACCTCTCAAAGTCGTTTATGGACAGTGGCCTATTACTGATGACGATCAGTATATGGCAACAAAGAAAGGTAGCGAGCGCGCTTGATACAACGAGCGAGCTGACGCTGGTATTTTGCACGAGTACCGGTAATACGGCTCGGGACAATTTTACCGCTTTCGGTAACGTAGTTTTTCAGCGTAGCGATATCTTTGTAATCAATCTCTACAACGCCTTCCGCGGTGAAACGGCAGAACTTGCGACGACGGAAATAACGTGCCATTAGGCTAGTCTCCAGAATCTATCAATTCAATCTGCTCGGCATGTAACACCACTTTGTTCAGTCCATTGCGCCCTTGATGGCAACTAATGAAACCAGAAACAGTGAGTTGCGTGCCGACCGTTATACTGTGAGTTAATGCTTGTGACGCTTGTCCACTGACAACCACAGGCATTCTGCACCATGTTTGTCGGTTAAATCCGGCCTCCTGCTGCTGCGAGCGATGCTCTAGCACGAACTGACAGTGAGGAATGCCCGAAGGACTGACTTTACGAATGGGGGTCTTGCACACTGTGCCGGACAACACCAGACGATTCGCCGTCACGGCAATTACTCTTCAGAATCCCCAGCTTCAGCATCATCATTAGCTTCAGCGAAATCTTCACGACGATCACGACGTTCGTCTTTCGCTTTAACCATTGGAGATGCTTCAGTTACCGCGTGTTTAGTACGCATAACCATGCTACGGATAACGGCGTCGTTGAAGCGGAAGTTTGTTTCCAGCTCATCGATCGCTTCCTGCGGGGCTTCAACGTTCAGCAGAACGTAGTGAGCTTTGTGCAGTTTGTTGATCGGGTAAGCCAGTTGACGGCGGCCCCAGTCTTCCAGACGGTGAATCTGACCAGCAGCGTTAGTGATTACTGCACTGTAACGCTCGATCATGCCCGGAACCTGTTCGCTTTGGTCAGGGTGTACCATAAATACGATTTCGTAATGACGCATAGAATTGCTCCTTACGGATTATTCAGCCTCCTGTCAGGGTCAACCGCGGCCCATGGAAGCAAGGAACGTGTTATGTGTGCGGTCGAAAAAATGACGGGGAATTATATGTACAGCCCCGCCGAAACTCAAGGAGAAAGACAGATTAATTTCTCTACAGCTTTTGCGCGAAGAATGCGGTGGCTTCTGCAAGCGCATGCACCGTCACTTTATGTTTGGCTTCGGACTCAGAAATGAACGTCAAATGGCTGTCAGCGCCGCTGCCCGCCAGTTCCTGTTGCAACCGTAAACTTTCGCCAAACGGCACCACGTCATCCTGCTCGCCATGCCAGACAAACAGAGGTTTATCGGCGATTAATGCCGCTTTTCCGGTGATATCGAGGCTCAGTAATGGCGCAGCTTCGCGCTCAAAAACTTCGCGCTGTGCGCTGTCACCGGCGGTGCAGGCCGGGAAAAGGTGATGTGATAAACGCGAGAAATAGCCCGAGCCCATCAGGTTCGCCGCCACTTTTACCCACGGGAATTTCACCAGCGCGGCCATGGTTGTCATGCCGCCCATTGATACGCCACCGACGCCAAGGCGAGCCGGGTCCGCCAGACCGCGTCCGACAAACACGTCCTTCAGCACCGCCAGTTCTTCCACGTTGTTTTGCAATATGCGCCAGAAGTGCGCCACACATTTTGCCTGGTCACTTTCGGCGCGGGCACCGTGCATGAGCGCATCGGGCAAGATCACGCGAAAACCGGCCTTCGCCAGCGTATAGCCAAAATAGGAGTAGATCTCTTTTGAGGATAAAAAGCCGTGGTAGAAAAAAATCGTCGGGAGCTGCTGCTGATATTGTCCGGCAGGCACCGCGTGGATGACCTGGATCCCTTCAATATTTTCTTCATACATCTCAACCATCTGATACCCCATTTGCGCATGCTGGAAAAGAAAGCCACCTGAGTCTGTTTTTTCATTTTACTGGCAGGAAACCGGGCGACCAGACCTTTTTCGTATGATTTATAACCGGTTATATAAAGCGTACTGAATCTGGCGGTTTTACCTTAATTCAAATTCATAGTTTCAATATTATTTCTTTGATTCAGATCAATTTTTATTGAAATAAATAGTTACATTTGATCATTAATCCTTTCCGATCTTACGCCGTTAGTGCGCTATCAAAAGCTAACGGAAAACCCCATGAAAACGGCATCAAAACGCTCATTTCGTCGATGGAGCATAGGCGCGAAACTCGCCACCATCGCCTCCCTGCTGGTCGGGACATTATTTATTATTTTCACGCTGTCACTGACCCATTCCGCCGGAAAACAGGTGAATGAACTGGCGGTGAACGCCATTTCCGAACAGGTGACCGGCGTGGTCGACATGATTGAAATGTACAACGCCAGCCTGAATGCCGAAGTGGACAGCTATACGCGGTTGTTCAGCCATTTCCTGCCAGAAAATTTTGAGCTCGATACTGCCAGTCCGGTCATGGTCGGCGAACAATCTGCGCCGGTCATCAAAGCCGGCGGTAATCCGCTGAATCTTGACAGCAAAATTCCCGACGATTTTCTGGCACGGACCGGCGCGATTTCCACCGTATTCGCCCGCCGTGGCGACGATTTCATCCGCGTTACCACTTCCCTCAAAAAGCAGGACGGCACCCGTGCCATCGGCACGCTGCTCGATAACACCAGCCCGGCTTATACCAAAATCATGGCCGGTGATTCTTTCAGCGGGCTGGCCACGCTGTTTGGTAAAAAATACATCACCAAATATCAGCCGGTGCGTGACGCACAGGGTAGCGTGATTGGGATTCTGTTTGTCGGTGTTGATATCACCGCAGAATACGCCGATATGCGCGCGAAAATCCTGTCGAAACGCATCGGCGAGCAGGGTTCTTTTTTTGTGCTCAATAGCGCACCCGGCAAGGATCTGGGGAAATATCTGGTTCATGCGACCGACGAAGGGAAAACACCGGCATGGCCGGAAGGCGTGCTGGATCAGGTGATGTCGCAGTCACGCGGCGAACGCGAGTACACCGATGCCACCCGTCAGCATCAGCAATTTATTGTGTATGCCAATGTGCCCGCCTGGCATTGGGTGGTGGTCGGCACCACGGACAAAGACAGCCTGATGGAACAAGTGACCCGCACGCGTAATCATTTCCTGATGATAAGCCTGCTGGCACTGGCGTGCTTTGCGGCGCTGTTTATCTGGCTGACGCGCAAACTGGTCAGCCGCCCGCTCAGCGACGTAGTTTATATCGCCCAGCAGTATGCCAGCGGCGATTTGCGCGCACGCGCCGAGACGCAACGCGTTGATGAGATTGGCGCACTGATGCACGCCATTGACGGCATCGGCCACGGGCTGGAGAAAATCGTCGGCGAAGTGCGTCTGGTCTCTTCTGAAATCATGCACAACACGCAGGCGCTCTCCTCAGACAGTGATCGGATCAATCAGCAGATTGGTACGCAGGCCAGCAGTCTGGAAGAAACGTCGGCCAGCATGGAGCAGATCACCGCCACGGTTCAGAACACGGCGGATAACTCCACGCAGGCGACGCAACTGGTGCAGCAAACGGACACGGCGGCGACGGTCGGCTCCGAGGCGGTCGATCAGTCCGTTGAAAGTATGGAAGCCATCAAACACGCTTCAACGCGTATTGCGGACATCACGACGGTCATTGAAGGCATTGCCTTCCAGACCAATATTCTGGCACTGAATGCTGCAGTAGAAGCCGCCCGCGCGGGTGAGCATGGCCGTGGCTTCGCCGTGGTTGCCGCCGAAGTCCGCGCACTGGCGCAACGCAGTTCGAATGCGGTGAAAGAGATCGAAAACCTGGTGGCAGATTCCCTGAGCAAAGTGGAAGACGGCCACAAGAGCGCCGCCAAAACACAGGCAAACATGAGCAATATTCTCCAGGGGATCCGTCAGGTGAAAGTGCTGATGAGCGATATTGATATCGCCTCGCATGAGCAGTCAGCAGGTATTTCGCAGGTGAACATCGCCATTATGCAGATCGGTAAAGCGACGCAGGAGAATGCCACTCTGGTGGAAAACTCACAGCAAACGGCCGCCGCGCTGAGCGAGCAAGGGCGTCATCTTTCACAACTGGTCAGCGTATTTAAGATTTCACAACGTTAAGACGTGAGTCGCGCGGCAATAAACGCCGCGCAGACTCGCCAGCACACCGGGGAAAAGACTACACTCTGTGTATTACCCCCTTACCGGATATCACGATGAAATCCCTCCGAATCCCTGCTGCGCTGCTGATACTGGCGGCACTGAGCGGTTGCAGTAATCTGATGCAAACCACCCCCGTCCCGCCGCCCGCGCCGACGGAAAAAGCGCAGGAAGTCACCCGCGCTCAAACCTCTACGCTGACCAAAATCGGCAGCATTACTGCGGACGTGATTGGCAGCCCGATGGACGCCGAAGCGGAAATCCAGCGCAAAGCCGATGCGGCGGGTGCGCGGTATTACGTGATCATGTTTAACAGCGAAACCATTGTGCCGGGGCGTTGGTATTCACAGGCCACGCTGTACCGTTAAACCTTACTCTGCGCCGATGGCACGGTTGATCAGCAACTGACACAACCGTTCCGGCAGCAGCGTCTCACCCCGCGGGTCCAGCACCATCCGGCACCATGCGTCCGCCATCGGCGGCGAAGCGAATTCCAGCATTTGCGTCGCCGCCAGCAAATTAAACAACTGCCCGGTCAGCCAGCGCCCCTGTGCTTCTTCCGGCGTGCGCAGGCGTTGCAGAAACTGACGGGCGGCGCGATCAAATACCCGATTCTGGCCACGCGCCTGATGCAGAGCCTGTTGCAAGAGCTCTACGCTGGCTGGCAGCTTCCTGAGCGTTCGCAGTACATCGAGACACATAATGTTGCCAGAACCCTCCCAGATGCTGTTGACGGGCATTTCACGGTACAAACGCGGCAGCTCGCTGTCTTCGCAATACCCAATCCCGCCCAGCACTTCCATCGCCTCCGCCACAAACGGAATACCCTGACGGCACACTTCGAACTTGGCGGCAGGCGTCAGCAACCGGCACAGCAACTGCTCCGTCGGGTTATCCTGCGCACCCGACGCCGCCGCGAGACGCATCAGTAGCATCGTCTGCCCTTCCAGATGCAGCGCCATGCGGCTCAGCGTCTGACGCATCAGCGGTTGTTCGATCAGTGGCTTACCGAATACCTGACGCTGAAACGCATGATACAACGCCACCGAGAGCGCCCGGCGCATCATCGCATGGCTGCCCAGCGCGCAGTCGAAACGCGTATGACCGCCCATCTTCAGGATGTGGCGGATGCCCTCACCCTCTTCACCCAGCAACCAGCCAGTGGCATTCTGAAACTCCACTTCGCTGCTGGCGTTGGAGCGGTTGCCGAGCTTGTCCTTGAGCCGTTCGATGCGCACGGCGTTACGTTCGCCGTCTGGCAATACTCGCGGCAGAAAGAAGCACGACAGCCCGCCCTCGGCCTGCGCCAGCACCAGATGTGCGTCGCTTTGGGGCACCGAGAAAAACCATTTATGTCCGACCAGATGATAGGGTTTGCCGCTGCCGCGACCTTCCAGCGCGGCAGCCCGCGTGGTGTTGCTCAGCACATCCGAACCGCCCTGCTTCTCGGTCATACCCATGCCAATCAGCACGCCTTTCTTCTGATCGCCGGACTGCAAATGCGGGTCGTAACGGTCGGACATCAGCGGTTTCAGCCAGCCCCGGAACTCAGCGGGCAGATATTTTTGCAGCAGCGGGATTGCTCCGAAGGTCATGGTCACCGGGCATAACGTCCCGGCTTCCACCTGGGCGTGGAGAATAAACCTTGCCGCGCGCGCGACTGCCGACCCGATGCGGGCATCTTCCTGCCACGGCAGATTATGTACGCGGTTGGCAATCAGTCCCTGCATCAGCAAATGCCACGCCGGGTGGAAACGCACATCGTCCAGGCGTTCACCCATGGCGTCATAGCGCAAAAGATCGGGCGGATTGGCATTGGCCAGCCGGCCAAGCTCTATTGATTCTGCAGAACCTAACTGCTGCCCCAGAGAGGCCAGCACGTCGGCGTCCCATCCGGCCTGTTGCCGTGACAAAGCCTCTCGCAACGGAGTATCGGAGAGAAATAAATTGCTGTTACTCAGCGGTTTGGGTTGATTGAAAACCCGGTGTGTTTCCCAGTTCATCGCCTGCTCCCTTATAAAAGGACATGGCATCAGTATGGTAAAAATGGGGGAATTAACAGGTGGACAGATCACAAAGACAGGAATGCAAACGGGAGCCCTGAGGCTCCCGTTTTAGACAAGGGTGAAGAAAACTGAACTCAGCTCTTCTTCAGACCGCGCTGGCGTACGGCTTCGAACAGGCAAACGCCGGTCGCGACGGAGACGTTCAGTGAAGACACGCTGCCGGCCATAGGAATGCTGATCAGCTCGTCGCAATGTTCACGGGTCAGACGGCGCATACCTTCGCCTTCCGCGCCCATCACCAGCGCCATCGGGCCGGTCATTTTGCTCTGATAAAGATTGTGATCGGCTTCGCCCGCCGTCCCGACGATCCAGACATTGTGCTCCTGCAACACACGTAACGTGCGTGCGAGATTGGTCACGTTGATCAACGGTACGTTTTCCGCTGCGCCGCTGGCGACTTTTTTCGCCGTCGCGTTCAGTTTAGCGGAGCGGTCACGCGGAACAATCACAGCATGGACACCGGCGGCATCGGCAGTACGCAAACATGCGCCAAGGTTGTGCGGGTCGGTCACGCCGTCCAGCACCAGCAGGAACGGAGATTCGAGGCTTTCCAGCAGCGCAGGCAAATCATTTTCCTGATACTGACGGCCTTCGCGCACGCGGGCAATGATCCCCTGATGCACGGCACCTTCGGATTTTTCATCCAGCCACTGGCGGTTAGCCACCTGGATCACAATGCCGCTGGCTTCCAGCTCGTCGATCAACGGCTTCAGACGTTTGTCGTCACGGCCTTTCAGAATAAAGACTTCCAGAAAGCGCTGCGGATCGTTGTCGAGTAAGGCTTTAACGGAATGAATACCGTAGATAATTTCGCTCATGATGCTCTTTAAAATAGACTTGCGGACAGCATGCTGTCCGCAATTTAACGAAGGATTGCGGGCGATTCTATCATAGAAGAATCGCCCGTCAGGCTTAGCTTTCTACTGACTTTTTCTTAGCGCGTTTAGATCGGGTCGCCGCAGCAATTTTCGCCGTTTTATCAGAAGGCTTTTTGGCTTTCTTCGGCTTACCGTCTTTGCCCACTGCGCTCACCGCTTTTTCTTTCTTCGGCTTTGCAGGCTTCGCGTCGTCTTTGCGGAATGCGCTGTCCGGCTCGAAGTTAGCGCCTTTTTTGCCTGTACGGCGTCGACCTGCATTAGCAGGTGCGGTAGAACGCATAGTGCGCTCCCCGCCTTTCTTCTCGCGATCGCGCGCTGTTTTACCTTCACCGCGCGCCTTGCGGGTGCTGGAAACCAGAGCGAAATCGATTTTACGCTCGTCCATGTGAACGGCTTCAACGCGGATTTCCACCGTGTCACCCAGGCGGTAAACCGCACCTGAAGATTCGCCCACCAGACGCTGTCCGATGTTGTCATAACGGTAGTAGTCGTTGTCCAGAGAGGAAACGTGGACCAGACCGTCGATGAACAGATCGTTGAGACGCACGAAGAAACCGAAACCGGTTACGCTGGCGATGGTGCCGGTAAAGACTTCACCGACGTGATCCTGCATAAAGTCGCATTTCAGCCAGTCAGCCACGTTGCGGGTAGCTTCGTCCGCACGGCGTTCTGCCATCGAACAATGCTCGCCCAGTTGCAGCATGTCTTCATAATCACTGTGCCAGCCGCCGGTCGGCGTCCAGCGATCTTTCAGTGTACCGTGCTCTTTCGCCAGCAGGTACTTGATGGCCCGGTGCAGTGCCAGATCCGGATAACGACGAATCGGTGACGTAAAGTGCCCGTAGGACGGCAGCGCCAGACCGAAGTGACCGCGGTTTTCCGGGTCATAAATCGCCTGTTTCATCGAACGCAGCAACATAGTTTGCAGCATTTCGCGGTCAGGACGCCCCGCCAGTTCATCCATAATCTGAGCGTAATCTTTCGGATCAGGTTTCAGGCCACCGCCCATCACCAGACCTAACTCGCCCAGTACGCTGCGCAGCGCGGAGATATGGTCATCGCTTGGACGGTCATGCACACGGAACAGCGCAGGTTCATTATGTTTTTCAACAAAACGCGCCGCCGCGATGTTCGCGAGGATCATGCACTCTTCAATCAGTTTGTGTGCGTCGTTACGTACGGTCGGTTCGACACGTTCGATACGGCGTTCAGCGTTGAAGATGAACTTCGCTTCTTCCGTTTCGAAGGCGATACCGCCACGTTCTGCACGTGCCTGATCGAGCATTTTGTACATGGTGTGCAATTCTTGCAGATGCTTAACCAGCGGAGAATATTGCTCACGCAGCTCTTCGTCACCATCAATGATACGCCAGACTTTGTTGTAGGTCAGACGGGCGTGGGAACTCATCACCGCTTCGTAGAATTTGGAGCTGGTCAGCTTACCTTGCGCAGAAATGGTCATCTCGCAGACCATACACAGACGGTCCACCTGCGGATTCAGGGAGCACAGGCCGTTGGACAACACTTCCGGCAGCATCGGAACAACCTGCGACGGGAAATACACGGACGTGGCGCGGCTGCGCGCTTCGTCATCCAGCGCGGTGCCGTGACGCACGTAATAACTCACGTCGGCGATAGCCACCCACAGGCGCCATCCACCACCGCGTTTTTTCTCACAGTACACGGCGTCATCGAAGTCGCGTGCGTCTTCACCATCAATGGTGACCAGCGGCAGACTGCGTAAATCGACGCGGCCTTTTTTCGCTTCTTCCGGCACCTGTTCGCTCAGGTCTTCGACCTGTTTCAGCACCTGTGGCGGCCAGACGTGCGGGATTTCATGGGTGCGCAGTGCGATATCGACCGCCATGCTGGTGCCCATTTTATCGCCCAGCACTTCGACAATTTTACCGACCGCTTTGGTACGGCGGGTCGGACGCTGAGTCAGCTCGACCACGACCATATAGCCCATGCGCGCACCGTTAATAGCGTCGGCTGGGATCAGGATATCGAAGCTCAGGCGGCTGTCATCGGGCACTACAAAACCGGCGCCAGCGTCAGTAAAGTACCGGCCTACGATCTGGCTCATTTTCGGCACCAGGACACGCACGATGCGCGCTTCACGCCGGCCTTTACGGTCGGTTCCGACCGGCTGTGCTAATACCACGTCACCGTGGATACACATTTTCATTTGTTCAGCAGAAAGGTAAACGTCGTCTTTCTTCACGCCTTCAAGGCGCAGGAAGCCGTAACCATCACGATGACCAATCACCGTACCTTTGAGTAAATCCAGGCGTTCCGGCAGCGCGTAGCACTGGCGGCGTGTGAAGACCAGCTGGCCATCACGCTCCATCGCACGCAGACGACGGCGCAGGGCTTCCAGCGATTCTTCGCCGGACAGGTTCAGTTCGTTACCGATTTCTTCACGGCTGGCAGGTGTTTCACGTTTCGCGAGGTGTTCGAGAATAAATTCACGACTGGGAATAGGTGATTCGTATTTTTCTGCTTCTCGTTCCAGGAATGGATCTTTTGACATAGCGGTTCCTCCGTTGCCATCAGCAGTTTGTTGAAAGTCTTTCATTCAACAAGCAATAATTTGTAGAGCGGCGAGTTATCTTTGACCATATCGGCCAGAGTGTACTGATTCAGCTCATCAAGAAAATGTTCTACAGCAGTGTGCAGGACATGTTTTAGCCGGCATGCGGGCGTGATATGACAAAAGTCACTGTCACAGTTGACCAGTGAAAGCGGCTCGAGTTCGCGAACCACATCGCCAATGCGGATTGTCTGTGCCGGTTTACCCAGCTTTATGCCACCATTCTTTCCGCGAACGGCGGTCACCAGACCTGCACGACTTAACTGATTTATGATTTTCACCATGTGGTTACGCGACACACCGTAAACCTCGGTGACCTGCGAAATGTTGGTCATCTGATCGTCAGGCAACGACGCCATATAAATCAACGCTCTCAAACCATAATCAGTGAAACTCGTTAACTGCACACATACCTCTGGGTAGTTTTTACCCGTTCTTTCCACATCAATGAAGATTAAGGGAAAAATTGATTTTTTTAAGAAAACACAATGATGATAAACCAGCCAGCAAGTTTGCGGCTAATCATTTAAATAGTGGATGCTTTATGGGAAGTAAACAAGCGCAGACAGGCAGAAAAAAATAAACCGGGCAAATTAGCCCGGTTATGACGTTTTTACGCAATCAGCTCAGGCTGTTATGCGTCAAACGGGTCACGCAGAATCATGGTTTCGCTACGATCAGGGCCTGTCGAGATGATATCAACCGGTACTTCGGTCAGCTCTTCGATACGCTTGATGTAGTTCAGTGCTGCCTGTGGCAGTTTCTCGACCTGTTTCACACCAAAGGTGGTTTCTGTCCAGCCTGGCATGATTTCGTAGATTGGCTCGATACCTTCCCAGCCTTCTGCTGCCAGCGGTGTTGTGGTCATTTCGCGGCCATCAGGCATACGGTAACCAATACACAGCTTCACTTCTTTCAGACCGTCAAGCACGTCCAGTTTGGTCAGACAGAAACCAGACAGGGAGTTGATCTGCACAGAACGACGCACAGCAACGATGTCCAGCCAGCCGCAACGACGGCTACGACCGGTGGTCGCGCCGAACTCGTTACCTTGCTTACGCAGGAACTCGCCGGTTTCGTCGAACAGTTCTGTTGGGAACGGACCTGCACCTACACGGGTGGAATAGGCTTTTACGATACCCAGTACATAATCGACGTAACGTGGACCAATACCAGAACCGGTAGCGACGCCGCCTGCGGTGGTGTTGGAAGAGGTTACGTACGGATAGGTACCGTGGTCGATGTCCAGAAGCGTACCCTGCGCGCCTTCGAACATGATCAGATCGCCACGCTTACGCGCGCCATCCAGCAGCTCAGACACATCAACTACCATTGCCGTCAGAATGTCGGCGATAGCCATGACATCTTGCAACGTTTTCTCGAAATCAACGGCTTCGACTTTGTAGTAGTTGACCAGCTGGAAGTTATGATAATCGATGATTTCTTTCAGCTTGATAGCGAAAGTATCTTTGTTGAAGAGATCGCCAACGCGCAGACCGCGACGGGCAACTTTATCTTCATAAGCCGGGCCGATACCGCGACCGGTGGTGCCGATAGCTTTATCGCCACGCGCTTTTTCACGCGCCATGTCTAAGGCGACATGGTAAGGCAGGATCAGCGGGCAGGCTTCAGAGAGTAACAGACGTTCGCGTACAGGGATGCCACGAGCTTCAAGTTCGCCCATTTCTTTCATTAAGGCGTCAGGCGCCAGAACAACACCGTTACCGATGATGCTGGTGACATTTTCACGCAGAATGCCAGAAGGAATTAAATGAAGAACGGTTTTTTCACCGTTGATAACCAGAGTGTGACCGGCGTTGTGACCGCCCTGATAGCGCACAACATATTTAGCCCGTTCAGTAAGCAGGTCTACGACCTTGCCTTTCCCTTCATCACCCCATTGAGTGCCGAGTACGACGACGTTCTTACCCATCTCAAGAATCACCAGGTTGCTTAAAAAAGGATTCTAACATCTCATTCTGTGCTTTCCAGTACTTTTAGCATACGTTTGCGGGAAAAATTTCAATTGCGTGCTACCGGTCTCGGGCAGACGTGACACCTGACATGTAACAAAAGCTCAGCCACCGAGATGCGTACGCAACATGTAGTAAATTACGAAGCCTGCAACCACAAGTGCCCCGCCAAAACGGCGTAAAACCGCGTCCGGAAGATTTGCTAAAGCCAGGATCATTTTTCTCCATGATTTTGGATAAAGCATCGGGCCCAGGCCTTCAAGAACCAAAACTAATGCCAGCGCCAGCAAAATTGTCGAATTCATGTTCAGAGTGTCTCTGTGCTTCCCTTGAGAAAAAACAGAAGGGTTTTAGAAAAGACAAAAGGCCCCTCAGGGCCTTTTGGAAATTGCAGAAGCAATTATTTATTTTTTTCAGGTGACTTCATGAAGCGGAAGAAATCGCTGTCAGGGCTTAACACCATGACGTCGTTACCGCTCTTGAAGCTGGCCTCGTAAGCACGCAGGCTACGAATGAATGCGTAGAAGTCAGGATCCTGGTTGAATGCATCAGCAAACAGTTTCGCCGCTTCGGCATCACCCTCACCGCGGGTGATACGTGCAGTACGTTCTGCTTCAGCAACAGTTCGGGTTCTTTCGTAATCCGCTGCAGCCTGAATCTTGGTCGCCTCTTCTTTACCCTGAGAAATGTGACGCAATGCAACCGCATTACGCTCAGCGCGCATACGATCGTAAATCGCGCTGGACACTTCTTCCGGCAAGTTGATTTGTTTCAGACGTACATCGACAACTTCGATACCCAGCGCTGCCATGCTGTTCGGGTTAACTGCAGGCTGTTTGCCTTTAGTTTCCTGCTCAACACGTTTGGCTGCAGAGGCAATCGCATCATCCGCTTCGGTGGTGGCTTCAGGCTCATCACCTACGCTACCGGTATTGAGCGCATCACGGACATCCAGCGTCAGACGGCCACGCGAATCGGTCACGATGTCTTTCACATCCAGGCGACCAATTTCAGAACGCAGACGGTCACTGAATTTACGTTTAAGCAGAATCTCTGCCTGAGAGACGTCACCGCCGCCCGTTGCCAGATAGTAACGGCTAAAATCGCTGATACGCCATTTCAAGTAAGAATCGACGATTAAGTCTTTCTTCTCGCTGGTCACGAAACGGTCGGCCTGGTTGTCCATGGTCTGAATACGTGCGTCGAGCATTTTAATGGATTCCACGAAAGGAACTTTAAAATGCAGGCCCGGCGCATACACCAGAGGTTTGTTATCGCTGTCGCGCAGAACTTTGCCGAAACGTAGCACGATACCGCGCTGACCTTCCTGAACGACAAACAGTGAGGCATAAAGCGCCACCAGCACCACAACGACGATAAGTAAAATCGACTTACGCATTGTTATTCTCTCCCTACGCGAAGTGTATCGTCACGTTGTGCATTCACACGACGCTGATCCATGACACTGCCAGACGAACGGGAACTGCTGCTATCGGCACTGCTTTTGCCATTATTGCCAGTTAAACCCGGAACGGAAGGCAACAAACCTGTTTCATCACTTTTGGTATCGCTGGCCGCAGCATTGTTGCCACGCAGCATTTGATCCAGAGGTAACACCATCAGGTTGTTCCCTTTGTCACTCACCAGAACTTTACGGGTGTGACTGAGGACTTTTTCCATTGTCTCGATATACAGACGCTCACGGGTAATTTCCGGCGCGGCTTTATATTCAGGCAACAGTTTAGAGAAGCGGGCGACTTCACCCTGCGCTTCCAGCACGGTACGATCTTTGTAAGCTTTAGCATCTTCAAGCAGGCGCTGAGCTTCACCATTGGCCAGAGGCTGGATTTGGTTAGCGTAGGCTTCTGCTTCACGGATCGACTGTTGTTCCCTTTCACGGGCAGCGATCGCGTTATCGAAGGAGGCTTTTACTTCTTCAGGCGGACGTGCGGTTTGGAAGTTAACGTCCTGAATGGTGATACCCATTTTGTACGGACGAATCGTTTCTTCCAGTACACGTTGGGTATCGCTACGCACGGTGGTACGGCCTTCAGTCAGGATTTTATCCATCGTGTATTTGCCGATAACGCCACGTAATGCGCTGTCAGTCGCCTGGCTCAGGCTGTCGTCAGGGTTGGCGACGCTGAACAAATAGGCCTCAGGATCGGTTACGCGGTACTGTACGTTCATCTCAACACGCACCACGTTCTCATCAGAGGTCAACATCACACCCGATGCGGCCAGCTCACGTACCGATTCTACGTTCACTGCGCGTACCTGATCGATGAAGGTCGGTTTCCAGTTCAGGCCCGGCTCAACCAGATGGCTGAACTTACCAAAACGGGTGACCACGCCACGTTCGGCTTCTTTAATGGTATAGAAGCCCGTCGCAGCCCAGATAACCACCACCGCGGCAACCGCGATGCCCGCCATCCGGCTGCCACTCATTCCGTGACCGGAACCTGATGGCGTGCCGTTGTTGTTATTGTTGTTGCCTGAACCTTTTCCACCGAAACCGCCCAGTTTTTTGCTGAGTTTACGGAAGATATCATCCAGGTCAGGTGGCCCCTGATTGCGGCCGCCTTTGTTGTCATTATTTCCACCAGAATTTCCACCAGAGTTGCCGCTATTATTATTGCTGCTGCCCCAGGGGTCGCGGTCCTGTCCGTTATTACCGGGCTGATTCCACGCCATGTTATAGCTCCATTATTCTATGATTGGTGTTCTTCAGGACAAATCAGACAGACTCTGGTTGCGGACATAGCTGGCCAGTTCCTGCTCTTGTTTGCAGAGGCGGTGCCAGTCAATAATGGGCATTCGCACCATCAGACCAATACTACCATCCTCTTCAATCCATTCTTTTTCTATCGCCTGAAGCTGGTAAAAACGGCTACGAAGGCGGCCTGCTTCCGGCGGCAAACACAATTCATGCTGCGCGATTTCGCCAGAGAGTCGCTCCGTTAATGCCTGAAAGAGCAACGGAATACCTTCACCGGTCACGGCTGAAAGCCAGACCCTGATCGGCAAATTCTCCTCGTTGCGATCGATACGCGGAACAAAATCATCCAGCATATCTATTTTGTTCATCACTAACAGCGCAGGTATTTCATCTGCTTCGATCTCTGCCAGCACCGTATTTACCGCGTCGATATTTTCTTCAACCCGGATATCCGCTGCATCAATAACATGTAATAACAGAGATGCCTGTTGGGTTTCCTGCAATGTTGCTTTAAAAGCGGCAACTAAATCATGGGGCAGGTGACGAATAAACCCTACGGTGTCCGCCAAAACCGTCTCCCCGACATCCGCAACCATAATGCGTCGCAGCGTAGGATCCAGCGTAGCAAACAACTGATTGGCCACGTAAACATCGGCCTGAGTGATACGGTTAAAAAGTGTGGATTTCCCGGCGTTGGTATAACCCACCAAAGACACCGTTGGAATATCCGCACGTACGCGCGAACGACGACCTGTTTCACGCTGCTTAGCCACTTTTTCAAGACGGCTGAGGATCAGGGTAATTCTGTCGCGCAGTAAGCGGCGGTCAGTCTCGAGCTGGGTTTCACCCGGCCCACGTGCACCGATGCCGCCACCCTGACGTTCAAGGTGTGTCCAGCCGCGAACCAGTCGGGTAGCGATGTGGCGTAACTGCGCCAATTCTACTTGTAGCTTACCTTCGTGTGTTCGTGCCCGCTGGGCAAAGATATCTAAAATTAACCCGGTGCGATCGACAACGCGACATTCGCATAATGCTTCCAGGTTTCGTTCCTGGGCAGGAGAAAGCGAGTGATCAAATAGGATGACAGAAGCGCCCGTTGCTTTGACTGCGTCTGCAATTTCCTGGGCTTTTCCTTCGCCGACAAAGTATTTAGGGTGCGGTGCCTTGCGGCTCCCGGTGACGACTTGCAGCGCCTCTACACCGGCAGAAGAAACCAGCGATTCGAATTCGCTCAGGTCTTCCGTGTCTTTGTCTCTCGAGAAATAAATATGAACCAGAACGGCCTGTTCGCCGCCTTCATAACGGTCAAACAAGCTTGCGACCTCTCATTTGGATTAAATTCGACAGCCGGGGGTGCATAAGCAGAGTGGAAATACTTATGAACCCCTTCGTGGTTGACCAACGTTGCGCTTTATTCAGCGTCATCGTTTTCCTGCTGCGGCTGTTGCTGCGCAGACGGAGTACTGCCTTGATGATAGTTATTGGTGCTGCCCGTACCTGGATTATTGCTATGATGTGACACCGGGCGGGACGGCACTACGGTGGAGATAGCGTGTTTATACACCATCTGGCTAACCGTGTTTTTTAACAGAATGACAAACTGGTCAAAAGACTCAATTTGGCCTTGCAGCTTAATACCATTCACCAAGTAAATAGAAACCGGAACACGTTCGCGACGCAATGCGTTCAGGAACGGATCTTGCAAAGATTGCCCCTTAGCCATTCTATCTTTTCCTTATTAGTTTGTTGTTTGTAACTTTGAGCCTATCGGCTCGAAAATAAATCACATAAAAAATTCGCGCGTTGAGTACTCATCAATTGTACACAATCACCCAACCTATGCACTAACAACCTGAATTACACGGCTTAAGGCCTCGTCCGGCTTCTCTGAATCCAGCCATTCAACCTCCTCCCAACCTCGTAACCAGGTCATCTGGCGTTTGGCCAGCTGTCGTGTCGCGCAAACACCACGATAAACCATTTCATCGTAATCGAATTCACCAGATAAATATGACCACATCTGGCGGTAGCCGACACAGCGAATGGAAGGCAAATCCGTATGCAAATCGCCCCGAGCTAACAGCGTTCTGACTTCGTCTTCAAAACCATTGGACAACATCTGACTAAAACGTTCCTCAATCCGCTGATGTATTACTTCACGGCGGGTGGGTGCAATTGCAAACTGGTGAACGCGGTAAGGCAGCGTTTCACCCGAAATTTTAGTCAGTTCCGTTAAAGTTTTACCCGAAATATAAAAAACTTCCAGTGCTCTGGACAGTCTCTGCGGATCATTCGGATGAATTCGATTCGCGGCGACCGGATCAATCTCGCGTAATTGATCATGTAACGCGCTCCAGCCCTGCTCTGCCGCCTGCTTTTCGATGCGTTCACGCACGGTGGCATCAGCCTGAGGCAACGGTGATAATCCTTCAAGCAACGCCTTGAAATAAAGCATAGTCCCACCCACCAATAACGGGATCTTATTGCGTGAGGTTATTTCTGCCATTTCGCGCAACGCGTCGGCACGAAAATCGGCCGCCGAGTAAGCCTGAGTCGGGTCAAGGATATCAATCAGACGATGCGGGGCTTCCGCCAGCTCCTGCGCCGTGGGCTTGGCGGTGCCGATATCCATCCCGCGGTAGATGAGTGCGGAGTCCACACTGATCAGTTCAACGGGGAGATGCTTCATCAGCGACATCGCCAGCGCAGTTTTACCGGATGCGGTCGGCCCCATAATAAAGATTGCCGGGGGAGCGGAATGTTTTTCAGAATCAGTCATGCTTAAAAGCCGCCAGCGCGGGCTGTAAATCAAGAGGTTGCAGAAGTCCGGACGGGGGCGATTTCACCAACTGCGGGCATAGACGCTCAACATCCGTGAGTAATTGTATAGCCTGGGAAATTGTCCAGACCTCGTGCTCGCAGCCACAGTGGCGGGCAAACCACATGGCTACCGCATCAGAAGTCACCTCCTGCTGAACAGCAAGGTAATCTAACAGGTCAGGTATCAACTTTTGTAAATTTTGTTGGCGTAATGGTAAAGGTACTGCGCGGACCGTCACACGCTGTGACTCGCTGAGCATTTCTAAACCAAAATGCTGTAATAACTGCTGATTTTTCGCCAGTACCGCTATCTCGTCTTTATTGACCGTCAGCTTCAGCGGGATCAATAACGGCTGCGGACGCAATCCTTCTTCCGGCGGCGTCAGCTGCGCCCATTTCAGCCAGCGGTCGGCGACCGGCAGCGAAAGCATCACCAGCTGTTTGCCGCGTTCAAGCAGCGCATATTCCGCAGCGCACACCGTCAGCACGCGTCCGAAACTCTGGCTGTGCGATTCCAGCGCCGGTTCAGTGAGTGTACGGGCCGGTGATGCCACAGGCTTAGCGGCCTGTGCCACAGCAGGCACGGGTTCCTGAAGGGAAAATGTTTCTGAAGAGGGCTGTAATAAACGCTGATAGACATTGCCTTCCGCGCGATTGTAAGCGGGTTCATTGCTCTGCGTCGCGGGCTCACGAGGATGGCTGGTCCGTGATGTTGCCGGGAAGACGTTTTCACGCGAAGCCGGTTTATCACGCTGAGAATGCGTTGATTTTTCTGCCGGTTGCGAAAAATGATTGCCGCCCGCTGCCGGACGATTTTCCGGTTGCCATCGCGGTGTCTCTTCTTCCGCCTGCGGTTCTGCCAGAACCGGGTTTCCCGCCTGTTGCAACACCGACATCACTGCCTGATAGATAAAATCGTGTACCAGTCGCGACTGATGGAACCGCACTTCATGCTTCGCCGGATGCACGTTAACATCCACCTGATGCGGATCGACATCCAGATACAGCACGTATGCCGGTTGCTGATCGTCTTTAAGCTGATCCTGATACGCCTGGCGGATCGCGTGATTAATCAGGCGATCTTTCATCATGCGGTTATTCACATAACAATATTGCATGTCTGTCAGGCTGCGCGATCCGGCAGGATCGGCGACCCAGCCGCGGATGCCCAAATCACCGTGCGTCCATTCAACCTCCAGCGCGTGCTCGACAAATGTCGGGCTGCAAATGCTCGCCAGACGGCGGGAGGACTGGGAGGGATCTTTTACCGCACGGTACTGGCGGATCAGCTTGCCATTGTGACTCAGATTGACGGAAACGTCGAAACGCGCCAGCGCAATACGGCGGACGACTTCATCAATATGGGTAAATTCAGTTTTCTCAGTACGCATGAATTTGCGACGAGCAGGTGTGTTGTAAAACAGATCCAACACTTCGACGGTGGAACCCTGCGGATGCGCGGCCGGTTTCACCGTCACCGCCATATCGCGTCCTTCGGCGTAGGCCTGCCAGGCTTCGCTTTGATCTGCCGTGCGCGAGGTCAGCATCAGGCGGGACACCGAACTGATACTCGCCAGCGCTTCGCCGCGAAATCCGAGGCTCAGAATGGCTTCCAGATCGTCCAGACAGGTAATTTTGCTGGTGGCGTGACGCGCCAGCGCCAGCGCTAAATCGTCTTTACCTATGCCGCAGCCGTTATCACGTATGCGGATAAGTTTGGCGCCCCCGCGATCGATATCAATATCAATACGGGTTGCGCCTGCATCGAGGCTGTTTTCCACCAGCTCTTTCACCACGGAAGCCGGCCTTTCGACAACTTCACCCGCGGCAATCTGGTTAGCCAGTTGCGGGGGCAGTACCTTGATCGGCATAGCGGCTCCTGTGGTAGACGGTCGGTCAGACCGCCTTTACGACTGTGGAATAGTCAGGGTTTGGCCGAGCTGCACCTCGCCGGACTTCATGTGGTTGGCGGTTTTAATGTCCGTCATGCTGACGCCATATTTGCTGGCAATCGCTGACAGCGTATCGCCGCGCTGAACCTTATGCTTCGACGGCTTTTTCGCCGCTTTCGAGACTTTCGCCGTTGAAGCCGACGCCCCCGTTGCAGCTGATGTGCGGGTGCCCGCTGGCACTTTCAATCTCTGCCCGACCCAAACGCCGTCTTTTTTCAGTTTATTGAGATCGCGCAACGCCGCGTTGGTCGTACCGTAACTGTTGGCAATCCCCGTCAGCGTTTCGCCCCGCGTCACTTTATGGATCTGCGTGGCGCCCGCAGCACCGGCGGTCACTTCAATCGGGCCAGGCTGATTTACGGCTGTGTTGCCTGCCGGGCTACTGTCTCCCGCCGCTGCTGATGAGGCCAGCAGCGGACGGTTTTCGACCTTTGGGCCGTTTTGTATCGGATGCGACTGGAAATAATTACGCAGGCCAATGTGAATGGCTCGCGCAATTTTATCCTGGTACGCACTGCTGCCAAGCAGCCGCTCCTCGGTTCCGTTACTGATAAAGCCGGTTTCCACCAGCAGGGAAGGAATATCTGGTGAGCGTAATACGCCCAGACTGGCGTGCTCGGGTTTCGCTTTGTGCAGTGAGCCTACGCTGCGCAGTTCGCGCAATACACGGGTCGCCACGTCATAACCCACGCGCTGCGAATGGCCGAATTGCAAGTCTAATACCGCCTGACTGAGATAAGGGTCAGAGGCAGTATTGGCCAGTACATCACCTGCACCGCCGAGCAATTCAGACTGTTTCTCGTGCTGTTCCAGCCAGTTACCCATTTCACTGTTCGCACGACGGTTCGACAGCACCCATACCGAGGCCCCGCGCGCGCTGCGGCTTGGTGCGGCATCCGCATGAATCGAAACCAGCACATTGGCGTTTTTCTTGCGTGCGACGTCGGAGCGACCCATCACCGAAATAAAGTAATCGCCATCGCGGGTGAGTACCGGCTGGAACATCGGATCCGCGTTGAGGATCGCCTGCAATTTACGGGCAATCGCGATAGTGACGTTTTTCTCTTTCAGGCCGCCCGCGCCGATAGCACCCGGATCCTGCCCGCCGTGTCCGGCATCAATGGCAACAATGATTTTGCTGTCGCTGGTGGAAATAGTGGAAGAACGCGAGTTGTCTGGCGCGATGGCCGTCGAGGCAACGGTGGTCTTGTCATTCGTAAACGGATTGGATTTCGTCGACACCGCCGGCGTTCTGTTGGCATTTGGCGACGGCGTATTCGTCACAGTGGAAACTGGCGCCGTATTGCGCGGAGCGGCGGCGGCGGCATTCATGGTCAGCACCACGGTGTACTGGCTGCCGTCTTTCTGTTTGGTCGCGTTGGTTCTGACCTTCTGATTAAGTTCAAAAACCAGACGCTGACTTTGCGCATTCGGCGGCGTACTCGCCCGTACGCGCGTCACCAGATTCTGCCCGTTGAAGGTCAGCGGCAGGCCTTTCATCACGCCGTCCTGACGGATGTCCATTACTACCCGTTCAGGGTTATGCAGCGGGAAAAAAGAATAATCTGGCGAACCGTCGAAGGTAATGGTAACGGTCGATTGCGATGCACCGTTGGACACATTGATATTTTTCATGCCCGCCGCAAAGGCGCAAGCAGGTACAAGCACGGCACAGAGCATCAGCGTCGATATGAACATCGCCGCCGAAGAAAAAAGAGAAGTGATACGTGAGTTCATCGCGTAATCATCCTTGCTGTTGAACACGATGCAGCAAATTCATGCCAGATTCAGAAACCGCGACAAGGGTCGCCGTACGTCCCTGAGGCTGATAATCCAGCGTCAGCTCGATGTCTGGTTCAGGCAAAACGCCCTCACCTTTTTGTGGCCACTCGACCAGACAAATGGCGTCTTGGGCGAAATAATCGCGGATGCCCATAAACTCGAGCTCTTCAGGGTCAGCCAGGCGATATAAATCAAAGTGATACACCGCAATACTGTCCAGCTGATAGGGTTCTACCAGTGTGTACGTCGGGCTTTTTACGTTGCCCTGATGCCCTAATGCCTGAAGAAATCCCCGGCTAAAGGTTGTTTTACCGGCTCCCAGATCGCCATACAGATGGATAACCGTTGAGCCTTCGCAGGCTTTCGCCAGTGAAGCACCTAGTTGCAGCGTTGCCGCTTCGTCGGGTAATGAGAGAGTAAGTTGATTCATTCAGTGATATCTATTTCTTCAGGTCTGGATTAACTAACGGAGCAATCACCGCTAAAAGATCGGTCGCCAGCATACCGCGCGTTCCCTGCCGCCAGGCGATTTCGTCTGCAGCAGCGCCGTGAATCACTGTTCCCGCGCAGGCCGCATCATACACATTCAGTTTTTGAGCGAGCAAGCCGCCAATAATACCAGAAAGCACGTCGCCCATGCCGCCTGATGCCATTCCGGCATTTCCAACGTCCGCTACCGCCAGCTCGCCCTGTTCGCCGGCGATTAACGTGCCTGCGCCTTTGAGCACCACCACGCCGCCATACTGGTCAACGAGTTTCCTGACAGAAAGTAAGCGGTCACTCTCAATGTCCTTCACGGTACAACCGAGCAGACGTGCTGCCTCGCCGGGGTGCGGTGTCAGTACGCGATTTTGCCGTTTCTCAGGTGCGATTGCCAGCAGGTTCAGTGCATCTGCGTCCCATAGGGCCGGTTTATCACATTTCGCTACGCGTTCCAGCGCCTGTTTGCCCCAGGTTTTCTGGCCTAAGCCGGGGCCGATGACAATAACATCCGCCCATTCCAACGCCTCATTAAGAGATTCTGCCGTCAGCTCCTGCACCATCAACTCAGGTCTGGCGGTGAGTAACGGCCCGGCGTGTTGTTTGTGAGTGAGTACTCGCACTAATCCGGCACCGGTGCGCAATGCGGCTTCCGATGCCATACGGATAGCTCCGGCAAAGCCGACATCACCGCCGATCACCACTAACCGCCCATGCTCGCCTTTGTTGGAACAAGGACGACGCGGAGACAGCCACTGGCCAATCTGCGTGGCATCCAGACGCTGCAACAATGCCGTATGGCCTCTAAGCCAGCTATCCAGCCCAAGCGCAGCATAATGCAGACTGCCGACGTAATCGCGCGACTGCCCGGTCAGTAAACCCGGTTTGAGTGCGATAAAGCTGATGGTGTGATTGGCATGAACTGCCCTGCCGGCAGCCTGCCCGGTTTGTGCGTTAAGCCCGGAGGGAATATCCAGAGAAACGACCGGCGCGGAGGCGGCATTCATGGCGTCGATCAGAGTAGTGTACGGCGCGTGCGGGGCGCACGATAACCCTGTGCCCAGCAGTCCGTCGATAATCACATCAGCATCTTCTGGCCATTGCGCATTTGAAGAGCCGACCCTACCGCCGCACGCCAGCCAGCCTTGACGTGCCTGTTGCGCTTCCTCAGGAAGAGCTTTGTCGTTTTCGACAGCCAGCAGCGTCACACGCAGACCCGCATTTTTTGCCAGTCGCGCCACCTCGTAGCCATCTCCGCCATTGTTACCGTGGCCGCACAAAACCAACCAGTGGCGGGCGTCAGGATATGTGCGCTGCGTCAGCGAAAAAGCTGCCTCAGCTGCGCGCTGCATCAGCGTGAACAGAGAAATCCCTGTTTCCTGCGCGGCCTGACCTTCAACCTTACGCAGCCATTCAGCAGAAAATACGGAATGTGGTAAACTCGCCTCGTTTCGTTTTTCACGTTGGTTCGTCATGACACTCCCTCTCGATCTCGTTCAACTGGCTCAACATATCAAGCAATGGGGCCAATCGCTAGGCTTCCAGCAGGTTGGCATCTGCGATACAGACTTATCTGCAGAAGAACCTAAACTGCAGGACTGGCTTGATAAACAATATCATGGCGAGATGGAATGGATGGCGCGCCACGGCATGTTGCGTGCGCGTCCTCATGAGTTGCTGCCCGGCACGTTGCGGGTGATTAGCGTCAGAATGAACTATTTGCCCGCCAAAGCCGCCTTTGCCAAAACCCTGAACAATCCGCAACTCGGTTACGTCAGCCGTTATGCACTGGGGCGCGACTATCACAAAGTGCTTCGCCAGCGTCTGAAAAAGCTGGGTGACATGATTCAGGCTTACTGCACCGAACAACAATCTGACCATGCGGTGACGTTCCGCCCGTTTGTCGATTCAGCTCCCATCATGGAACGTCCTCTGGCAGCCAAAGCCGGGCTGGGCTGGGTTGGTAAACACTCACTTATTCTTAACCGTGAATCCGGCTCTTGGTTCTTTCTGGGTGAACTGCTGATTGATTTACCGCTACCGGTCGATGCGCCACAGGAAGAAAAGTGCGGCAAGTGCGTCGCCTGTATGACCACCTGCCCGACCGGCGCGATTGTCGCGCCTTATACTGTCGATGCCCGCCGCTGCATTTCTTATCTGACCATTGAGCTGGAAGGCGCGATCCCGGAAGAATTCCGCCCGATGATGGGGAACCGGATTTACGGCTGCGACGACTGCCAGCTGATTTGCCCGTGGAACCGTTATTCACAACTAACGGACGAAGAGGATTTCAGCCCACGCGCCGCGCTGCATGCTCCGGAGCTGATTGCTTTGTTTGGCTGGACGGAAGAGAAGTTTTTGCGCATTACCGAAGGCTCCCCTATCCGTCGCATCGGCCATTTGCGCTGGCTGCGGAATATTTCGGTGGCATTGGGCAATGCGCCCTACTCGGAAGAGGTGCTGACGGCGTTGCAATCACGGACAGGCGAAAATGCGCTATTGGATGAGCATATCGAATGGGCAATTTGCCAACAGACTGAAAGAAGAAGTGAACATCGTGTGGAAGTGCAAACTTCGCAGCAGAAACGGCTGATCCGCGCAGTCGAAAAAGGGTTGCCGCGAGATGCATGACAATTCCCATAGAAGTTAATTCGCAATGCCATATTTTCTGTGCATAAAAATAAAAATGCTTTGCCAATCAAGTGCAAAAAAAGAAGCAAGTGATCACCATAACGTTTCGCTATAAATATATTATGTTTTAAAACAAGTAATTATAAATTGGCAATAGAGGGAGTGCAAAAAACAGACAGTTTAAAAAAACAGCTAAACCTGTGGATAAGTCTGTTTAAAACAATACTACAAATCGTGTAAGGATCGGATGTATCACGCACGGATTGCGCATGAGTTTGGCGATAAGAAATGATTTTGTATTGAAGAAGAAAATTGGAGCGGGAAACGAGACTCGAACTCGCGACCCCGACCTTGGCAAGGTCGTGCTCTACCAACTGAGCTATTCCCGCTTAGAGATGCTTGGTGCATCTGCTGTAAACTTACAGCATTTGAAATTTTTTGGAGCGGGAAACGAGACTCGAACTCGCGACCCCGACCTTGGCAAGGTCGTGCTCTACCAACTGAGCTATTCCCGCGTCGCATGGCACTGCTTTTGTTTTACGTATCAAAGAATACATATAAAACGTTGAATCTAAAACCTTTAAAAATTTGGAGCGGGAAACGAGACTCGAACTCGCGACCCCGACCTTGGCAAGGTCGTGCTCTACCAACTGAGCTATTCCCGCTCTGCGCACTCAACGAAATTCTTCATCGGTACGGGGTGCGCATTATACGAGAAATCCTTTTAGCCGCAACCCCCTGAAAGCAAAAAAATGATATTTTCGTTCAAGTGCCGATTAAACCATCAAGGCGGTGATTTAATCGGCTAAACGCGGTGATTTTGTGTCCTGCATGCTTTCATCAGGATTTTTAAAATAAATACCTAAAATCATCCGGCTTGCAGGATTAGAGATATCACAACTGGATGAAATGCTCGCGGTAATAGGCCAGTTCAGCCACGGACTCACGGATATCGTCCATTGCCTTATGGGTATTTTCTTTCTTAAAGCCGCTAAGCACTTCGGGTTTCCAGCGACGTACCAGCTCTTTCAGCGTACTGACGTCCAGATAGCGATAGTGGAAATAGGTTTCCAGCTCCGGCATGTACTTAAACAGGAAGCGGCGATCCTGCCCGACGCTGTTACCACAGATTGGCGATTTACCTTCAGGCACCCACTCGCGCAGGAACTCGATGGTTTGTTGCTGCGCCGCATTGTCGTCAAACGGGCTGGCTTTCACGCGCTCAACCAGACCGCTGCCGGTGTGGGTGCGCACATTCCAGTCATCCATCAGCGCCAGCTGCGCGTCAGACTGATGTACGGCGATGGTCGGGCCTTCGGCCAGAATATTCAGGTGCGCGTCAGTCACCAGCGTGGCGATCTCAATGATGCGGTCACGTTCAGGATCCAGACCGGTCATTTCCAGGTCGATCCAAATTAAATTCGAGTCATTTGCAGCCATGATGTGTCCTATTACAAAGAAAGAGATATAGCTGGTATCATAGACGTTTTGGTCGCACCGAGCGATTAAAGCCAGTCAAGTGAGGCGCAGTGACTAAGTCAAAACTGTCTAAAGGGCAACAACGTCGCGTTCAGACCAACCACCAGCGTCGTCTGACACAGACCGACAAACGGAAAGAGCTGGACGATTCTCTGCATGGCGAACCGCAGGACGGCATCGTCATCAGCCGTTTTGGGATGCATGCGGACGTTGAAGCGGCCGACGGCAGCCAGCACCGTTGCAATATCCGCCGTACCATCCGTTCTCTGGTCACCGGTGACCGCGTCGTATGGCGCGCCGGCGAGAACGCCAGCGTAAAAGGTATCGTTGAAGCGGTACACGAGCGCACCTCCGTCCTGACCCGACCTGATTTCTATGACGGCGTGAAACCTATCGCCGCCAACATTGACCAGATCGTTATTGTCTCCGCAATCTTGCCTGAGCTGTCGCTGAACATTATCGACCGCTATCTGGTGGCCTGCGAAACCGTTGAAGTTGAGCCGCTGATTGTGCTCAACAAGATTGACCTGCTCGACGACGATGGCCGCAAATTCGTCGAAGGTATGATGGCTATTTACCGCCGCATCAATTATCGCGTGCTGGAAGTCTCCAGCCAGACCGGCGAAGGCATGCCCGCGTTTGAAACCGCATTGACGGATCGCATCAGTATTTTCGCCGGACAGTCAGGCGTGGGCAAATCCAGCCTGCTCAATGCCCTGCTGCCGCCGGAAGAAAAACAGATCGTGGTCAATGAAGTCTCTGACAACTCTGGTTTGGGCCAGCACACCACCACGGCAGCGCGTCTTTACCACTTCCAGCGCGGCGGCGACGTCATCGACTCACCGGGAGTCCGCGAATTTGGTTTGTGGCATCTCGCACCAGAGCAAATTACTCAGGGCTTCGTCGAATTCCGTCCTTTCCTCGGGTACTGCAAATTCCGCGACTGCAAACATGGCAGCGATCCGGGTTGTGCTATCCGTGATGCCGTGGACCGTGGCGACATCGCCGAAGAGCGTTTCGACAACTACCATCGCATTCTCGAAAGTATGGAAGACGTAAAAACGCGTAAAAACTTCGACGCACTTTGACGTTAACTCATTGAGCTAACAGGTTAATGATAAACGGGGGAAGTTAACGGACGTTGAACCGTTGATTTCTCACCGTTACAATCAGCGCCAGTAAAAACGCTCCTCCGCCATAACACGATGTGTGACCGTCCAGATGATTGACGGTCTCCTGCAGAAATGGCCGGTCAAGCCGGTCATTCATACCATCCAAGAGGTTTTCCCCGTGCTGGACAGTATCAAAATCAAACTTCAATACTTACTTCCTAAACAAGGTCTGACCCGTCTGGCAGGCTGGGGCGCGGAAAAACGTGCCGCCACGCTGACGCATTGGGTGATCAAAGCCTTTGCACGCTTTTACAGCGTGGACATGAAAGAAGCACAAAACCCGGATATCAAGTCTTACGCCACGTTCAATGAATTCTTCGTTCGCCCGCTGCGCGATGGCGCACGTCCTGTCGTCAGCGGCCTGGACATGCTTTGCCTGCCCGCCGATGGCGCAGTCAGCCAGTTAGGGGCTATCACCGACGGCAAACTGTTCCAGGCAAAAGGCCATTTCTACAGCCTCGAAGCGTTGCTGGCAGGGAATTATCAGCTGGCTGAGCAGTTCAAAGACGGCCAGTTCGCCACCATTTATCTGGCACCTCGCGATTATCACCGCGTGCATATGCCGTGCGACGGCGTACTGCGTGAAATGATTTATGTACCGGGCGATTTGTTCTCGGTAAACCCGCTGACCGCCGCCAACGTGCCGAATCTGTTCGCCCGTAATGAGCGCGTCATCAGCGTGTTTGATACTGAATTTGGCCCGATGGTGCAGATTCTGGTTGGCGCCACGATTGTCGGCAGCATCGAAACCGTATGGGCTGGCTGCGTTACGCCGCCACGTGAAGGCATCATTAAACGCTGGACCTATCCTGCCGCCGGTGAAGAAGGCGCGATCGCGCTGGAAAAAGGCCAGGAGATGGGTCGCTTCAAACTCGGTTCAACGGTGATTAACCTGTTTGCCGCCGGTCAGGTTCGCTTTATGCCTCAGCTGAACAACGGCACGGTTACCCGCATGGGCGAACCCTTTGCCGAAGCCCTGCGTGCGCCAGCGGCTGCCCCGCAAGAACCAACGACGACTGATTTCGTCTGAACTGACTGTCAGAAAGAACTGAAAAAAAGGAAGTGACGAGTGCGCCTGATCCCCGCCTTGCTGATGAGTTTACTGCTGTCTTTGCCGCTCATGGCAGGCGCAGCGCCGACTGAAGATCAGCTTAAACAGGAACTGAAACAGGCGGAAGCCAACAAAGAAATGGCCAATCAGGCGCAGGTGGTTGAGGCATTGCAAAGTGCCCTCAACTGGCTGAACGAGGCCAAAGTGTCTGCCGGGCGCACGGCGGAATATCAAAAGGTGATCGATGACTTCCCGAAACTGACGCAGTCCCTGCGTCAGGAATTGCAAAATCAGCCCGAAAAGCCGCCTGCGGTCAGCACCGATTTATCCAGTGCCGAACTCGATCAGCAAATTCTGCAAATCAGCAGTCAGCAGCTTGAAGAAACCCGTCAGCTGCGTCAGGAGCAGGATCGCTCACGCGATATCAGTGATTCCCTCAGTCAGATCCCGCAGCAGCAATCCGAAGCCCGCAATGCGCTGGGCGATATCGATCAGCGTATTCAGGCGGCCACGGCAGCGGCCACGTCTTCTATTCTGGCACAGGCTCAGCTTAGCGCTTTACAGGCGGAATCTGCGGCGCGTAAAGCAAAAGTTGATGAACTTGAACTGGCTCAGCTCTCGTCGAATAACCGGCAGGAACTGTCGCGGATGCGCGCCGATCTTTACAAAAAGCGTGCAGATTATCTGGATCAGCAGCTGCAAGCCTTGCGCAATACGCTCAATAATCAGCGTCAGCGTGAAGCCGAACAGGCGCTGGAAAAAACCGAGCTGCTGGCAGAACAGAGTGGCGAACTTCCCCATTCCATCAGCCAGCAATTGCAGTCCAACCGCGAACTTTCACTGGCGCTGAACCAGCAGGCTCAACGGATGGATCTGATTTCCTCTCAGCAACGTCAGGCAGCCGCGCAAACGCAGCAGGTCCGTCAGGCGATCAACACCATTCGTGAACAGGCACAGTGGCTCGGTGCGTCCAATCTGCTAGGCGAAACGCTGCGGGCGCAGGTTTCACGCCTGCCGGATATGCCGAAACCGCAACAGCTTGACCGCGATATGGGCCAGTTGCGCGTTCAGCGTCTGCACTATGAAGATTTACTCGATAAACAGGCGGTTTACCGTCAGGGGCGCCAGGACGATGGCAAACCGCTGACCCCCGCGCAGCAAAAAATTCTCGACGCACAACTGCGCACGCAGCGCGATTTGCTCAATTCGCTGCTTTCCGGCTGTGACACGCAAATTCTCGAGCTGACCAAGCTGAAAGTGGCCAACAGCCAGCTGGTGGAAGCGCTGAATGACGTTCATGAAGCCGCCCACCGTTACCTGTTCTGGGTTGCCGACGTCAGCCCGGTTGGGCTTTCTTATCCGATGATGCTGGCGCATGACCTGAAACGCTTGCTGTCTCTGGATTCGCTGAGCCAGCTGGGCGGCGCGGGAATGATGATGATCACCAGTAAAGAAACTCTGTTGCCCCTGTTTGGCGCACTGATTCTGGTGATCATCAGCATCAGTTCACGCAAGCACTACTACGCCTTTCTGGCACGCGCCAGCAGCAAGGTGGGCAAAGTTACGCAGGATCATTTCTCGCTGACGATGCGCACCGTGTTCTGGTCGATACTGGTGGCGATGCCATTGCCGGTGCTGTGGGCGGCGCTGGGCTTCGGGTTGCAAAGCGCATGGCCGTATCCGATTGCCGTGGCGATTGGCGACGGTGTGACCGCGACGCTGCCGATCCTGTGGGCATTTATGGTCAGCGCGGCGCTGGCGCATCCGCAAGGGTTGTTTGTCACCCACTTTGGCTGGCCGCAACGCGCCGTGTCCCGCGCACTGCGCTATTACGCGCTCTCCATCTGGGTGATTGTGCCGCTGATTATGGCGTTGATTACTTTTGATAATCTCAACGATCGCGAATTCTCCAATACCCTCGGCCGCCTGTGCTTTGTGATTTTGTGTCTGGTCGTCGCGCTGGTGACGCACAGCCTGAAACGCGCGGGCATTCCGCTGTACCTCGATAAGAAAGGTAACAGCGAGAACATGCTCAATAACGCGCTGTGGTGGTTGCTGCTGGGTGCACCGATTGTCGCCGCGCTGGCTTCGCTGATGGGCTTCCTCGCCACGTCGCAGGCGTTGCTTGCACGTCTGGAGACGTCGGTCGCCATCTGGTTTGTGCTGCTGGTGATATACCATATTATCCGCCGCTGGATGCTTATCCAGCGACGCCGTATCGCCTTTGAGCGCGCCAAACAGCGCCGTGCAGAAATGCTCAACCAGCGGGCACGCGGCGAAGACGAAGGACACCATGCCAATACCAGCAATGAAGGCACGGTGGAAATCGAAGAACCGGTGGTCGATCTGGATGCGATCTCCGCGCAATCACTGCGTCTGGTGCGATCGCTGCTGACGCTTATCGCGCTTATCTCAGTGATCTTCCTGTGGTCTGAAATCCATTCGGCATTCTCATTCCTGGAAAATATTCATCTCTGGCAGGTAGCATCCACCGTTCAGGGCGTCGAAAGCATGCAGCCGATCACGCTGGGATCGGTGCTGATCGCCATTCTGGTGCTGATCATCACCACCCAGCTGGTGCGCAATTTACCAGCCCTGCTGGAGCTGGCGCTGCTGCAACACCTGGATCTGACGCCGGGCACCGGTTACGCCGTGCTGACCATCACCAAATACGTGCTGTTGCTGATTGGCGGCTTGGTGGGCTTCTCACTGATTGGGATCGAATGGGCGAAGCTGCAATGGCTGGTCGCTGCGCTGGGTGTCGGGCTCGGGTTTGGTTTGCAGGAGATCTTCGCTAACTTTATTTCCGGCCTGATCATTTTGTTCGAAAAACCGATCCGCATCGGCGATACCGTGACGATCCGTAATCTGACCGGCAGCATCACCAAGATCAACACCCGCGCCACTACCATCGCCGACTGGGATCGCAAAGAGATCATCGTGCCGAATAAGGCCTTTATCACCGAGCAATTTATCAACTGGTCGCTGTCCGATTCCGTGACCCGTGTGGTGCTGACGGTGCCTGCACCTTCGGAAGCCAACAGCGAAGAAGTGACTGAAATTCTGCTCAACGCCGCGCACCGCTGTTCGCTGGTACTGGACACGCCAGTGCCGGAAGCCTATCTGGTGGATTTGCAGCAGGGTATTCAGATTTTCGAACTGCGTATGCACGCTGCTGAAATGGCGCACCGTATGCCGCTACGCCACGAAATCCATCAGCTGATTCTGGCCGGATTCCGCGAACACGGCATCACCCTGCCATTCCCACCGTTCCAGGTGCGGATGGAAACTTTGCATCGCGCGCAGAATGGCAATAACGCGACCTTTACCAGCAGCAGTGGCAGTGGCCGTAGCGGTAACAGCTCACGTTCGCCGGGCGATTTATAAAAGAGACTCAGGGGCAGAATGTCTGCCCCTGAGCGTTACAACTCGGCGATGAGCGCCGCCGCCGCTTTGCGGTGCTGAGAAATCAGCGATTTGATATCCATATCCACGATCTGTCCGTCAATCACCCGCCATTTGCCGCCCACCATCACCCTGTCCGCGCGTTCAGCCCCGCACAATAACAGCGCGGAAATCGGATCATGGCTGCCGCTAAAACGCAGTTCATCCAGCCGGAAGAGCGCCAGATCCGCCTGTTTTCCCACCGCGATTTGCCCGATATCATCACGCCCAATCAGCTTCGCTGAACCTCGCGTTGCCCAGCCTAAAACCCGTTCCGGCGTAACATACTCCGCGCCATAACGCAGGCGTTGCAAATACAGTGCCTGCCGCGCTTCATACATCATATTCGACGCGTCGTTGGAGGCAGAACCGTCTACACCCAAGCCGATGGGAACACCGGCTGCTTCCAAATCGCGCGTCGGACACATGCCGGAAGCCAGCCGCATATTCGATACCGGACAATGGCAAATACCGGTGCCCGCTGCACCCAGACGCGTAATTTCATCGGCGTTGAAATGGATGCCGTGCGCCAGCCATGTGCGGTCATTCAGCCAGCCGACGCTGTCGAGATAATCCACCGTGCGCAGCCCAAACATTTTCAGGCAGAACGCCTCTTCGTCCAGCGTTTCGGCTAAATGCGTATGCAAACGGACATCTTCGCGCTGCGCCAGCATCGCGCTTTCACGCATAATTTCGGTGGTAACGGAGAACGGTGAACAAGGTGCCAGAGCTATCTGCATCCACGCGCCTTCGCCGCGCTGATGATAGCGGTCAATCAGCCGCTGGCTGTCGCGCAGGATAGTTTCACCGGACTGCACCGTTTGTTTCGGCGGCAGACCGCCCTGCTCCTCGCCAAGGCTCATCGAACCGCGCGTCAGTAAAGCGCGCATGCCCAATTCCCGCACCACTTCGACTTGCACATCGATCGCCTCTTCCATCCCCTGCGGGAACAGATAATGGTGATCCGTTGTAGTGGTGCAACCTGACAGCAGCAGTTCGGCCATCGCCACGCGGCTGGCCAGCCCGAGCGCTTCCGGCTGCAAACGCGCCCAGACCGGATACAACTTTTTCAGCCACGGGAACAACGGCACATTGACCACAGGCGCCCAGGCTCGGGTCAGCGTCTGATAGAAATGATGATGGGTATTGATAAGGCCGGGCATCAGCACACAGTCGGTGGCATCAAAAACCTGATCAACCGGCTGTAAAGGGCTTTGGCCGACGGCTAATACTTCAGTAATCTTCGTGCCTTCGATCACGATACCGCCGCGCGCATCCAGCTCATTTGCCGTGAAAACGGCCAGCGGATTCTGGATCCACGTACGTTGTATTAACATAACTGACATCCTTTTTTGGTCGGAATAAAATTCAAAAAGTGAGTCAGCTCAGTTATGCCCTGTCTGCTGATCCAGGGGCGCACGCGCGAGAAATCAGTGAACTTTAACTTCCCCGGCCACCACGCTGACGCGCTCGGCGGGCATCAGCAGATTCAGCAAAATGGCGACCACGCCGCCGCTGGTGACCGCATGGCCGAAGATATTCCCGACGATTTGCGGGAACTGCCCCAGCGCTTCCGGTACTGCTTCAATGCCCAGCCCGATACCGAAGGAGATGGCGATAATCAGCATTTCGCGGCGACCGACCGGCGACTGCGTCATGATGCGGATACCTGCTGCCACCACGCTGCCAAACATCACCAGCGTCGCACCGCCCAGTACCGGCGCGGGAATTTGCTGCAATATGCCGCCGATAAACGGGAACAGCCCGAGCACAACTAACACCCCGCCGATATACATGCCGACAAAACGGCTGGCGACGCCGGTCATCTGAATCACACCGTTGTTCTGCGCGAAGGTGGTATTCGGGAAGGAGGAGAACATCGCCGCAACCATGCAGCTGATACCGTCGGCCAGAATGCCGCCCTTCAGCCGTTTGCGGAAACTCTCACCTTCAATAGGTTGCTGCGAGAGCATGCAGTTTGCCGTCAGATCGCCGACGGCTTCCAGAATGCTGATGAAAGAAACCAGCGCGATCGGCACGAAGATAATCCAGTCAAATTTAAAGCCGAATCGGAACAGTTGCGGCAGCGCAAACCAGTCGCCCTGCACGGGTTTTAGCGGCAGATGTCCACTCAGCGCGGCGGCGACGCAGCCGACAATAATGCCCAATACTATCGAGGCCAGACGCACCCATCGTACGTTGATCCGGTTACAGGCGACGATCACCAGTAACGTCAGCGCCCCCAGACCGAGATTAGCTGGCGCACCGAAATTCGCCGCGCCGTGTCCGCCCGCCCAGTCGGTGATGCTGACTTTAATCAGACTGATACCGATCAGTGCAATCACCGTTCCGCTCACTAAAGGCGTGAATACCCGGCGCATCTGGCCGATAAAGCGGCTAACCAGCAGCGGGATAAACGCGGCAACAAAGTTCACGCCAAAAATCATCGCCATAATGTCTTCAGGTGAACCGCCACGGCTTTTCACCAGCATCCCTCCGGATAGGATTACGCCGAGAAATGCAAAGCTTGTGCCCTGCAGGCAAATCATTCCCGCGCCAACCGACATAAACCGGCGCGCCTGAATAAATGTCCCGATGCCAGAAGCCAGCAGCGACATGCTGATGAGATAAGGCAGATAGGCGTTAAGCCCGAGCACCGAACCGATAATCAGCGGCGGCGTAATAATCCCGACCACGCTGGCCAGTACATGCTGCACCGCCGTGAAAAAAGCCGGTACCGGCGCAATACGCTCTTCCAGTCCATAAAGCAGTTCTTTTTCGTTGGATTCTGACATAACAGGTTTCCGGGAAAATGAGTGATAACCCTGTTATGCATAAAGCAGGCCAGCGGCGAAATAATTTGCCTTAAACACAGCGCAGTGCCCGATTTGAGCGGATTGCAGAAAACCGTGCTCACTGAAACTTTAAAATCATCGCTACGCCATTTGGGTACTTTTGTTTCATGGAATGCGCCGTTTTAGTGTTTTTGCACAATAAAAGGGCAGGAGGCGGGAAAGAAAGGGGGAATCAGAAAGACGCCCCGACCAGCAATCGGGGCTAACAGGAAAGCGTTGTGGATGTCAGGCGCGCGTGACCGGGAAGGCCAGCACGTCGCTCAGGCTGTTGGCGTTCAGCGCAATCATAATCAGGCGGTCAACGCCCAGCGCCACACCTGAACATTCGGGCATGCCGTGTTCCAGCGCCGCCAGCAAATTGTTATCGACAGGATGCTGCGGCAGACCGCGCGCCGCACGTTTGCGGTTGTCCTGCTCGAAACGCTGACGCTGCTCGCGGCTGTCGGTCAGCTCGCGAAAACCGTTCGCCAGCTCGATGCCTTTGTAATACACCTCGAAACGTTCAGCCACGCGATGATCCTCAGTGCTGATTTCCGCCAGAGATGCCTGCGACGCCGGGAAGTGGTAAACGAATGCCGGTTTATCGCGGCCAATATGCGGCTCAACGCCCATAGTGAACAGCAGCTGTAACAGCGTGTCGCGGTCTTCTTCGGTGTCGGCAATATTGGACAGATCCAGTTTTGCCGCTGCTTCGCGCAGTTCTGCTTTATCGGCGGAAAGCGGATCGATATTCAGGTGACGAGTAAACGCCTGCTGATATGAAAGCTTTTCGCCGCTGGCACAATCAAGCACCTGTTGCAGTAAATCATCCACTTCATTCATCAGGCGGTACATGTCATAACGCGGACGGTACCACTCGAGCATGGTGAATTCAGGATTGTGATGGATACCGGCTTCTTCATTACGGAAACTGCGACCCATCTGATAGATAGGACCGCTGCCCGCTGCCAGCAGGCGTTTCATGTGGTATTCCGGGCTGGTCATCAGATACAGCGTCATGCCATCGGCAGCGCCCGGCCCGACAAAACGGGTCTCGAAGGGCACCAGATGAATATCGGTCACCGTGGCCTGGCTCATGGCTGGCGTTTCAACTTCCAACACGCCGCGATCGCCAAAGAAACGTCGGATTTCAGTAAGAATGGCAGCGCGCTTCAGCAGATTGGCGACAGAAGCGCTGGGTTGCCAGCTGGCTGTTTCGCTCATGGTGATTTACTCCGAATTCAGAAAAGTCATGCAGTCTACCCGCATCCCCACGGGCAAACAAATATCTCATTTTGCGAACCCTGACGCAGATAAAGCCGAAATGCGCGTTCACATCAAATTACCACTTCTACCACTTAGGTATAATAATTCCCTTACAAACAATAAGAATATTACCCTCTGAGACAGCGCCTGTATGTCATCAGGGTTCACTAAACCTTCGATTCCGAAGGTGTTTCGCGGGTGTATCAAACCCGATTTCATGATGATAGTGGAGGAATGCAGTGCAAACCTTTAACGCCGATATAGCAATTATAGGTGCAGGTGGGGCGGGTTTACGCGCAGCTATAGCCGCAGCGGAAGCCAATCCTGACCTGAACATCGCATTGATTTCGAAAGTGTACCCAATGCGCAGCCATACTGTGGCAGCCGAAGGCGGTTCTGCTGCTGTAACGCAGGATCACGACAGCTTTGATTTTCACTTCCAGGATACCGTTTCCGGAGGCGACTGGCTGTGTGAACAAGACGTGGTAGATCATTTCGTTCATCAGTGCCCGACTGAAATGGCTCAGCTGGAAATCTGGGGCTGCCCGTGGAGCCGCAAAGAGGACGGCTCGGTCAACGTCCGCCGCTTTGGCGGAATGAAGATCGAACGCACCTGGTTTGCCGCCGACAAAACCGGCTTCCACATGCTGCACACGCTGTTCCAGACCTCTCTGAAATACCCACAAATTAAACGCTTCGACGAGCATTTCGTCCTCGATATTCTGGTCGATGACGGTCAGGTTCGCGGCGTGGTCGCCATCAATATGATGGAAGGCACCCGCGTGCAGATCCGCGCTAACGCCGTCGTGATGGCGACCGGTGGTGCAGGCCGTGTCTACCGCTATAACACCAATGGCGGTATCGTGACTGGCGATGGGATGGGCATGGCGTTCCGTCACGGCGTTCCGCTGCGTGATATGGAATTCGTGCAATATCACCCGACCGGCCTGCCGGGTTCCGGCATCCTGATGACAGAAGGCTGTCGCGGTGAAGGCGGTATTCTGGTGAACAAAGACGGCTACCGTTATCTGCAAGACTACGGCATGGGGCCGGAAACGCCGCTCGGCGAACCGAAAAATAAATACATGGAACTCGGCCCGCGCGACAAGGTTTCGCAGGCGTTCTGGCACGAATGGCGCGCCGGACGCACTGTCGAAACTCCGCGCGGCGACGTGGTCTACCTGGATCTGCGCCATCTCGGCGAGAAAAAATTACGCGAACGTCTGCCGTTTATCTGCGAACTGGCGAAAGCCTACGTCGGCGTAGATCCGATCACTGATCCGATCCCGGTGCGCCCTACCGCGCACTACACGATGGGCGGTATCGAAACCGACGGGCAGTGCGAAACCCGCATTAAAGGGCTGTTTGCCGTCGGCGAATGTTCTTCGGTAGGTTTGCACGGTGCTAACCGTCTGGGTTCCAACTCGCTGGCAGAACTGGTGGTCTTCGGACGCATGGCCGGTGAACAGGCCGCATTACGCGCAGCACAGGTGACAGATTTCGGCAATGCTGCCGCACTGGACGCACAGGTTCAGGACATTGAAAACCGCCTGTCGGCGCTCATGCAGCAGGAAGGTGATGAAAGCTGGGCCGCTATCCGCGACGAAATGGGTCTGGCCATGGAAGAAGGCTGCGGGATTTATCGCACCACGGAACTGATGCAAAAAACCATCGATAAGCTGGCGGAGCTGAAAGAGCGCTTTAAACGCGTGAAAATCAACGATACCTCCAGCGTGTTCAACACCGATCTGCTTTACACCATCGAACTGGGTCACGGTCTGGAAGTTGCCGAATGTATGGCGCATTCCGCATTCAATCGCCGTGAATCACGCGGTGCGCATCAGCGTCTGGACGAAGGCTGCACCGAACGCGATGACGTCAATTTCCTTAAGCACACGCTGGCATTTTATCAGCCTGATTCTGCGCCGCGTCTGGAATATGGCGATGTGAAAATCACCACGCTGCCGCCGGCTAAGCGCGTTTACGGTAGTGCAGGTGAAACTCAGGATAAAAAAGATAAGGAGCAATCCCGTGGCTAAAACGCACAGCCTGAAGGTTGAAATCATGCGTTATAACCCGGAGACGGACAGTGCGCCGCATCCGGTGGTTTATGACGTCCCCTACGATGAGACAACCTCCGTTCTCGATGCCCTCGGTTATATCAAGGATCATCTGGCGCCAGATCTTTCTTACCGCTGGTCGTGCCGTATGGCGATTTGCGGTTCCTGCGGCATGATGATCAACCGCGTGCCGAAGCTGGCCTGCAAAACGTTCCTGCGCGAGTATCCGCAAGGCATGCAGATCGAAGCGCTGGGTAACTTCCCGGTGGAACGCGACCTGGTGGTCGATATGACACACTTTATCGAAAGCCTGGAAGCCATTAAGCCTTACATCATTGGTAATCAACGTACCGTCGATCAGGGGCCGGGCAATCAGACACCGGCGCAAATGGAGAAATACCATCAGTTCTCCGGCTGTATCAACTGCGGCCTGTGCTACGCCGCCTGTCCGCAGTTCGGCCTGAATCCTGAATTCATCGGCCCGGCCGCCATCACGCTGGCGCATCGTTACAATCTCGACAACCGTGACCAGGGTAAAGCGCAGCGTATGCCGCAGCTTAACGGCCAGAACGGCGTCTGGAGCTGCACGTTCGTCGGTTATTGCTCAGAAGTCTGTCCTAAGCACGTCGACCCGGCCGCGGCTATCCAGCAGGGCAAAGTCGAAAGCTCAAAAGACTTCATGATAGCGAGGCTGAGACCGCAATGAGGGAGGAAAATATGACCACTCAAAATCAGCGCACAGCCAGTAAACGCAAACCCTATGTGCGTGAAATGAAGGCCAGCTGGTGGCAACGGCTGCCTTTCTACCGTTTCTATATGCTGCGCGAAGGGACGTCGGTGCCCGCCGTCTGGTTCAGCCTGTTATTGCTGGCGGGTCTGTTCTCACTGCGGCATGGACCGGAAAGCTGGGAGGGTTTTGTGCATTTCCTGCAAAATCCGATCGTGATGCTAATCAATCTGATTGCCCTGCTTGCCGCCTTGTTGCACACCAAAACCTGGTTCGAGCTGGCGCCGAAAGCCTCCATCATCATTGTGAAAGACAGGAAGATGGGACCTGAGCCGATCATTGCCGGTTTTTGGGGCGTGACCGTGGTTTTGACGCTGGTGATCCTTGCCATTGCACTGTTTCTTTGAGGAGGCGAAATGAAAAATACTCTGCCTAAACGTTCAGATGAACCGGTGTTTTGGGGGCTGTTCGGTGCCGGTGGTATGTGGAGCGCGATTTTCGCGCCGGTGATGATTTTGCTGGTGTGCTTTCTGCTGCCGCTGGGATTCTTCCCTGGTGATGCACTGAGTTACCCACGCGTGCTGGCTTTCGCACAGAGTTGGATTGGCCGTCTGTTCCTGCTGCTGATGATTGTTCTGCCATTGTGGTGCGGTTTGCACCGGATCCATCACGCCATGCACGACCTGAAGATCCACGTTCCGGCCGGTAAATGGGTGTTCTACGGTCTGGCGACGATCTTAAGTGTCGTCACGATTATCGTATTGATCCGCCTCTGATCCGCTGCGATCTTGCCTTTCAGCGGCCCGCTTTCGGGTCGCTGATATATTCCCCCGCTCTCTTTTCTTTTTTCTCCATTGTTACCTACACTTAGGTGATTACCTAAGGAAGGAACAACTATGCGTATCTGGTCAAAACTCGGTGTCATCGTCACGGCACTGTTATCCGTCGCTTGCAGCGTGACCCCGCCGAAAGACGTCAAAGTCGTCAATAATTTCGAACTCAACCGTTATCTCGGCACCTGGTATGAAGTCGCCAGACTCGATCACAGCTTTGAAAGCGGGCTTGAGCGCGTGACGGCAAATTACAGCCTGCGCGGCGACGGCGGTGTGAAAGTCATTAACCGCGGATTTAATCCGAAGAAAAATAAATGGCAGGAAAGTGAAGGTAAAGGTTACTTCACCGGTTCAACGGCGCGAGCGGCGCTCAAAGTGTCCTTCTTCGGTCCGTTCTATGGCGGCTATAACGTCATCGAGCTGGATAAAGACTATCGCTATGCGCTGGTGTGTGGCCCGGATAAAAGCTATCTGTGGATCCTTTCACGTACCCCTACGCTGGACGACGGTGTGAAACAGAAGTTGCTGCAAACCGCGCAACAGTACGGTTTCGATACCAGCAAACTCGTCTGGGTTAAACAGCCTTAAATTTTCCACCCTCCAGAAACAACACTGCCTGCATCAATGTGCAGGCAGACTTCAGTTTACTTCTTGTCATGAATGACGTTCACGCCAAATTATTGCGCACTTTTCTGAATGGCCTGGCCACCGGCAGAAACGTCTTCACCGACGCCGCGCGTGGTATTGCAGGCGGTTAACGCAGAAGACAAAACAAGAACAGATAAGATGGCGAGGATACTTTTCTTCAGCATATGAATTTCCTTCCTATAGGAGAATGTAAAGTACAACACATTAAGTGTAGTTAACTTTTCAGGAATGCAGGAAATCAGGAAGGTTTTTAGGAAAGTTGGAAGCTGGAAAAAAGGGACAACAAGGCTGAAGGGATCAGCCCGCGCGTGAAATCGCTCCACCCAGATGCTGGATGTCTTCACCAAAACCGTGAACCGTATTGCAGCCGGATAACGAAGCCAGCACAGTCACTGAAACCACGATAAGCATGATCTTTTTCAACATGAAAAACAAAATCCTATTCAACAGGTTGAGGCCGTAAAGCTGCGACAGGCTCTCACCTGAGGCAGCTTTCATCCAGCGGAATAAGTGAAGAAAACTTATTTAACGCGGGAAACGTATTCGCCAGAACGGGTGTCACAACGGACGATTTCGCCGATCTGTACGAATAATGGAACTTTAACCACAGCGCCGGTGCTCAGGGTGGCTGGCTTGCCGCCGGTACCCGCAGTATCACCTTTCAGGCCTGGATCGGTTTCTACCACTTCTGCTTCGATGAAGTTCGGTGGCTGTACAGCGATAGGACGACCGTCCCACAGTGTCACGATACATTCCGCATTGTCTTGCAGCCATTTGGACGCTTCGGACACGGTTTTTGCTTCAACGCCGTGCTGCTCGAAAGTCTCAGGGTGCATGAAATGGTAGAACTCACCGTCGTTGTACAGGTAAGTCATGTTGGTATCTACAACGTCCGCGCCTTCGCAGGAGTCAGTAGATTTGAAGGTTTTTTCTACACGTGTGCCGGTCAGCAGACGACGCATTTTCACGCGTGCGAAAGCCTGACCTTTGCCCGGTTTTACGAACACACTGTCTTCGATCGCGTAAGGCTCGCTTTCGAACATGATTTTAAGACCCGGACGGAAATCGTTGCTAGAATAAGTCGCCATGATGGCCCTCTAATTTTAAACTGGTATTAGCCAAAAAATGGCAAACATTGTAACCCTAAAAACGCCATTTAGAGAAGATTGGTTGTATCAACTCGGCGATGTTATCACTGACCCCGATGAACTGCTTACTCTTCTGGCACTTAACGACAATGCAGAATTGCAAAGTGGGCGTGAGGCCCGTCGTTTGTTCCCGCTTCGCGTGCCCCGCGCCTTTGTGGCACGTATGCAGCCGGGCGATCCGCAGGATCCTTTATTGCTTCAGGTATTAACCGCGCGCGAAGAATTCATCGCCGCGCCGGGTTTTACCACTGACCCGCTTGATGAACAACGCAGCGTCGTTCCGGGCCTGTTGCACAAGTATAACAATCGTGCCCTGTTACTGGTGAAAGGCGGCTGTGCGGTGAACTGCCGCTACTGTTTCCGCCGTCATTTTCCGTATCAGGACAACCAGGGAAATAAGGCCAACTGGGTTCAGGCGCTGGATTATATCCGTACATGTCCCGAACTCGATGAAATTATTTTCTCCGGTGGCGATCCGCTGATGGCCAAAGATCACGAGCTCGACTGGCTCATCGGTGAACTCGAAGGTATCGCGCACATTAAGCGTTTGCGCATCCATACCCGTTTACCGGTGGTGATCCCTGCCCGCATCACGGATGCCCTTTGCCAACGCCTTGAGCAGTCGCGTTTGCAGGTACTGATGGTGACGCACATCAATCACGCCAACGAGATTGATGACGCATTACGCGACAGTATGGCAAAGCTGAAAAAGCACGGTGTGACGTTGCTCAATCAAAGCGTATTACTGCGCGATGTGAATGACTCCGCTGATGTGCTGGCAGCGCTCAGCAATGCGCTGTTCGACGCCGGTATTCTGCCCTATTACATTCACGTGCTGGATAAAGTGCAGGGCGCGGCCCATTTCATGGTGAGCGACGATGAAGCGCGCGTCATTATGAAAGCGCTGATGAGCAAGGTGTCGGGCTATATGGTGCCGAAACTGACCCGCGAAATTGGCGGTGAGCCGAGTAAAACAATTCTGGATTTACGGCTGAAGCAGTCGTAAAGGTGCAGATTGCAGATGCAAAAAGGGATGCCATTGGCATCCCTTTATCATTTCTACACGGTTAAACCGCGCGTGGCCCGATTATGGGCACTTATAAACCTGGCCGACCATTTTGCTGTCAACCGGTGCAAAGCTGGACAGGAAGTTCTGAGACGGGCTGTTGGCACCATAAATGGTGTTGCCGCCCATCGCTGCCGCTTTGTTACGCAGGTCGTTGGCTGCACCACGCATGGAGCTGCCGTCGCCGCCGGTACCGGAGAACCAGTTGCTTTGGGCACCGGTGACCTGGCCGAGCAGCTGACATTCAGCGGCTGGCTTGTCGTCGGTGAATTTCACCTGCTGGCCCGCTGCATCCAGTTGATGAGTGGTACTGCACCCGGCAAGCAGCGCGATAGCTGACAGGCCCAGTAACATTTTAATCCGCATCACTTTCCCCATTTGTTTTTGTAATCACATAAAGCCTATCAGAAAACACCTGGCTCTCTTAGGCATCCGTTGCCACGTATACCCAAGGTTCCGCGCTATCGGTAAAAATCCGAAACCCACGCAGAAATGAGTCTACACGCTAAAGGTGGAAGACATTGAGACTTATCTTACTGAATGCGATAAAAAATGGTCAAATAAAAAAACCCGGCCTTTTCAGACCGGGTTTCTTCAGCACGTTCATCAGTAAACAAAATGCCTGCTAATTTCACGTACCTGCGGATGAACGCAGGGGGATGATGATTACATCATGCCGCCCATGCCGCCCATTCCACCCATACCGCCAGCGCCGCCCATATCGCCTTTATCATCTTTTGGCAGGTCGGTGATCATGCACTCAGTGGTGATCATCAGGCCAGCAACAGAAGATGCGTATTGCAGAGCAGAACGGGTTACCTTAGTTGGATCCAGGATACCCATTGCGATCATGTCGCCGTATTCTTCGGTATAAGCGTTGTAGCCGAAGCTGCCTTCGCCCGCTTTGACTTTGTTCGCGATAACGGAGGCTTCTTCACCGGCGTTAACCACGATCTGACGCAGTGGAGATTCCATCGCGCGCAGAGCAACACGGATACCCACGTTCTGGTCTTCGTTGTCGCCTTTCAGGCCAGCCAGAGTGTGAGCAACGCGGATCAGCGCAACACCACCACCAGCAACCACGCCTTCTTCAACGGCAGCACGGGTTGCGTGCAACGCATCTTCGACGCGGGCTTTCTTCTCTTTCATTTCAACTTCAGTTGCTGCGCCAACTTTCAGAACGGCTACGCCGCCTGCCAGTTTAGCCACACGCTCTTGCAGTTTTTCGCGATCGTAATCAGAGGTCGCTTCTTCGATCTGCTGACGAATCTGAGAAACACGGCCCTGAATGGTCGCTTCTTCGCCAACACCGTCGATGATGATGGTGGTGTCTTTGTTGATAACAACACGCTTAGCCTGACCCATGTCTTCCAGAGTCGCTTTTTCCAGCTCCAGACCGATCTCTTCAGAGATAACGGTACCGCCAGTCAGGGTTGCGATATCCTGCAACATCGCTTTACGACGGTCACCGAAACCAGGTGCTTTAACCGCAGCGACTTTCACGATGCCACGCATGGTGTTCACAACCAGAGTCGCCAGGGCTTCGCCTTCAACGTCTTCAGCAATGATCAGCAGTGGTTTGCCCGCTTTCGCAACGGCTTCCAGTACTGGCAGCATTTCGCGGATGTTAGAAATCTTTTTGTCAGCCAGCAGAATGAACGGGCTTTCCAGTTCGATTGAACCGGTTTCTGGTTTGTTGATGAAGTACGGAGACAGGTAACCGCGGTCGAACTGCATACCTTCTACAACGTCCAGCTCGTCTTGCAGACCGGTGCCTTCTTCAACAGTGATGACGCCTTCTTTGCCGACTTTTTCCATCGCTTCTGCGATCAGTTTACCGACGGTTTCATCGGAGTTAGCAGAGATGGTACCTACCTGTGCAATCGCTTTAGAATCAGAGCAAGGGACAGACAGTTTTTTCAGTTCTTCAACGGCGTGGATAACAGCTTTGTCGATCCCGCGTTTCAGATCCATTGGGTTCATGCCAGCGGCAACGGCTTTCAGACCCTCGGTGATGATGGCTTGTGCCAGAACGGTTGCGGTAGTGGTACCGTCACCCGCTGCATCGTTCGCTTTGGACGCGACTTCTTTCACCATCTGTGCACCCATGTTTTCGAACTTATCTTCCAGTTCGATTTCACGTGCAACGGACACACCATCTTTAGTGATGGTTGGAGCGCCGAAAGATTTGTCCAAAACCACGTTGCGGCCTTTAGGGCCCAGGGTCACTTTTACTGCATCAGCAAGGATGTTTACGCCACGCAGCATTTTCACACGGGCGTCATTACCGAATTTAACTTCTTTAGCTGCCATTGTTAATTTCCCTTCAATTCATTCAGTTCAGAAAAAAGTGGGTCGGAGGAGGATCAGGCTTCTACGATTGCCAGGATGTCGCTCTCGGACATAATCAACACTTCTTCATTGTCGATTTTCTCAGCTTTCACGCCGTAGCCGTCGTTGAAAATGACGATGTCGCCAACTTTCACGTCCAGCGCTTTCACTTCACCGTTTTCCAGAATGCGACCATGGCCGACAGCCAGGATTTCACCACGGGTAGATTTACCTGCAGCTGAGCCAGTCAAAACGATGCCGCCAGCGGATTTAGATTCTACTTCTTTACGCTTGACGATAACGCGGTCATGCAATGGACGAATTTTCATTGATAACTCTCCTGTGAGCGGATCCATATCTATTTTTAGGGTTGAATGCCTGACAGTATGCTGCCCGGCCTCGTGGTTTGTTTAATGGGGGCGATACATCGCCCTTCAAGGGGAAGCACAGAAAAAATTTTCGTTTTTTCCTTCACATTGCCGCCTTTCAACCTGGCGAAAAACGGTCTTCCCAACAATTTTTTAACAATCAAGGGCACAGAGATTAGCGATCGCGGTGCTCTGTGTCGTCATCTTTTTTCAGAGAAACCAGACGTTCCTGGGTTTCATCGGTGCGCTTGAACTCGCCGTCAAAGGTATTGCCTGTCGGTGCGCTGTTACCCCAGTTGCCGCCGGAGCGGACGATATTGAGGTGAGGCATCAGTTTGAGCGTCAGGCGTTTCTGAACAGGCGGCAGTAAAAGCAGCAATCCGAGGAAATCGGTAAAGAAGCCCGGCACCAGCAGCAGGAAACCGGCCATCACCAGTGAGACGCTTTTCACCATTTCCGCCGCCGGGCTTTCGCCCAGCGCCAGTTTTTCTTGTAACTGCATAAAGGTCTTCATGCCCTGATTTTTCACCAAAGACACGCCTACGCAGGAAGTAAACACGACCAGCAACAATGTTGTCGCTACGCCGACCACTTCCGCCACCTTGATAAATAAGGTGATTTCAATGTAGGCCAGCAAAAATAACAGTAATAACGGTAACCAGCGCACCGCATTCTCCTTGTAATAAGGTTCCGGAAATCCAGTCTGAGGACATTCCGACACCATGAATGAGGGCCCGCTCAAGATCTCTGCCATCAAAGGCACGCGGGCTGACTACAATGAGATGGTGCTACATCTCAATGATTTCAAGCGCCAGTCCTGATTTAATTGAGCAGATAAATGATTTGTGAGAATTCTCACAGATACCAAAATACATGCACAACAAGAGGGCAGGATAGTGATCTTAATACGTGCAATTCGTTGCAAGCAGCATATGATCGCCTTCGTTGTCCAAACGATGGTTGATCGTTTTAAATTTACCACGGTAAGTAACATAATTTTAAACATCGCATAACGCGTTTAGTACCGAAGAGAAGGTTCTCATGTCAAACACCATTCGTATCGAGGAAGACCTGCTGGGCACGCGCGAAGTACCAGCAGACGCTTATTACGGCATTCATACCCTGCGGGCGATTGAAAACTTCTATATCAGCAATACCAAGATCAGCGATGTTCCTGAATTTGTCCGTGGCATGGTGATGGTGAAAAAAGCGGCGGCTCTGGCCAACAAAGAGCTGCGCACGATCCCACGCCATATTGCTGACATTATCATTCAGGCGTGTGACGAAGTGCTTGATAAAGGTAAGTGCATGGACCAGTTCCCTATCGACGTCTATCAGGGCGGCGCGGGAACCTCGGTAAATATGAACACGAATGAAGTGCTGGCGAACATCGGTCTTGAACTGATGGGACACCAGAAAGGCGATTATCAGTTCCTCAATCCAAACGATCACCTCAACAAATGCCAGTCAACCAACGACGCCTACCCGACAGGTTTTCGTATCGCCGTGTATGCCTCACTGCTGAAACTGGTCGATGCCATTTCCCAACTGGGTGACGGCTTCGAGCGTAAAGCCAAAGAATTCGAGAACATTATCAAGATGGGGCGCACGCAGTTGCAGGATGCGGTTCCGATGACGCTGGGTCAGGAATTCCACGCGTTCAACGTGCTGCTCAAAGAAGAAACCCGCAACCTGATCCGCACCGGCGAACTGCTGCTGGAAGTGAACCTCGGCGCGACGGCGATCGGTACCCGTCTGAATACGCCGGAAGGTTATCAGCAACTGGCGGTAGAAAAGCTGGCGGAAGTCAGCAATCTCCCGTGCGTTCCGGCCGAAGACCTGATCGAAGCGACCTCTGACTGTGGCGCATACGTCATGGTGCATAGCTCGCTGAAACGTCTGGCGGTTAAGCTTTCTAAAATCTGTAACGACCTGCGCCTGCTCTCCTCCGGCCCGCGCGCTGGGCTGAATGAAATCAATCTGCCAGAGTTACAGGCCGGTTCTTCGATTATGCCCGCCAAGGTCAATCCGGTCATTCCGGAAGTGGTGAATCAGGTTTGCTTCAAAGTGATCGGCAACGACGTGTGCGTGACGATGGCGGCAGAAGCCGGTCAGCTTCAGCTGAACGTGATGGAGCCGGTTATCGGGCAGGCAATGTTTGAATCAGTTCATATCCTGACGAACGCTTGTTACAATCTGCTGGAAAAATGCATCAACGGCATTACCGCAAATAAAGAAGTGTGTGAGTTTTATGTATTCAACTCTATCGGTATCGTCACCTATCTCAATCCGTTCATCGGCCACCACAATGGCGATATCGTCGGTAAGATTTGTGCAGAAACCGGCAAGAGTGTCAGGGAAGTGGTGCTTGAACGTGGTCTGCTGACCGCAGCAGAGCTCGACGATATTTTCTCGATCGAAAATCTTAAACACCCGGCATATAAAGCAAAACGCTACACGGATGAAAATGAACAGTAACAGACTCCATTACTGACCTTTTAAAGGCTCGTTGTTCTGCGGAACAGCGGGCCTTTTTACTTTGTACGACACAACAATTACATAACAAATAATTATCAATTCCTTAAGGAGTACTGGGAAATGGACAGACAACCATGTTAATCATCGAACTTATTATCGTATTGTTAGCGATCTTTCTCGGCGCGCGCTTAGGCGGTATCGGGATTGGTTTCGCAGGCGGATTGGGCGTACTGGTACTCGCCATGATCGGCGTGAAGCCAGGGTCGATTCCTTTCGACGTCATTTCCATCATTATGGCTGTGATCGCCGCCATCTCGACCATGCAGGTCGCCGGCGGGATGGATTATCTGGTCCAGCAAACCGAAAAGCTGCTGCGGCGCAATCCGAAGCACATCACTATTCTTGCTCCCATAGTGACTTACTTCCTGACCATCCTCGCGGGAACGGGCAACATCTCACTGTCGGCGTTACCGGTGATTTCTGAAGTCGCCAAAGAGCAAGGCATCAAGCCCTGCCGTCCGTTATCCACCGCCGTGGTCGCAGCGCAAATTGCTATTACCGCGTCGCCGATTTCGGCAGCAGTGGTTTATATGTCATCAGTGATGGAAGATCACGGTGTCAGCTATCTGCATCTGTTGATGGTAATGATCCCTTCCACGCTGGCGGCCGTTATCGTGATGTCTTTGATGGTGACCTGGTGCTTTGACTCCAAACTCTCTAACGATCCGGTCTATCTGAAACGTTACGAAGAAGGTCTCGTGACGCTGCGAGGCGATACCGTTATCGACATCAAACCGCGCGCAAAACTCTCCGTGCTGTTATTCCTGCTCGGCGTGTTATCGGTGGTCGGGTATGCGGTGATCAACAGTCCGAGTCTCGGGCTGGTGGCTACGCCGCTGATGACGACTACCAGCGCGATCCTCATTATCATGCTCAGCGTGGCGACGTTAATTACCCTGCTATGCCGCGTTGATACGGATTCGATTCTGACCTCCGGTACGTTCAAAGCGGGCATGAGCGCCTGTATTTGTATCCTCGGCGTGGCGTGGTTAGGCGATACCTTCGTGCAGGCCAATATCGGCTGGATTAAAGAAACAGCGGGCAGCATTATTCAGTCGCACCCCTGGTTGCTGGCGGTAATTTTCTTCTTCAGTTCTGCACTGTTGTATTCCCAGGCGGCAACGACAAAAGCCCTGTTGCCGATGGCGCTGGCGCTGAGCGTTTCTCCGCTGACTGCCGTGGGTTCATTTGCCGCCGTCTCCGGCCTGTTCATTCTTCCGACCTACCCGACGCTGGTCGCAGCGGTTCAGATGGATGATACCGGTACGACCCGCATCGGCCGCTTCGTGTTCAACCATCCGTTCTTTATTCCCGGCACCGTCGGCGTTTTCCTGTCAGTTCTGTTTGCCTTCGGTCTGGGCAGTTTCATTCTCTGACATTTTTCCGGGGGCTGCGGCCCCCGTGATATCAGCCTTCTCCTTTACTGACTTTTGTAAAAGTCCCGCAAGACTTTCTGCGCAACGATGACGCAGGGTATACTCTCAACTCCTTAACGCGTTACGGCATGAAGCCGTCCGCATCTTCTGTCGAATCATTCAGCGGCTGTCTGCCTTCGCCGCGACAAAGAGAAGTAAACTCTGCATGGATCACCGAATTCTTCGTATTTTCTTCCTGCTGTTCAGCTTGTGCCTGTTGCCGCTTCAGGCTCAGGCATCGCTCTTTAGCCAACCCGCTGCGCAGCAGTTTGTCCCCGTCGATCAGGCGTTCAGCTTTGATTTCCAGCAGCAGGGACATGACCTCAAACTGAACTGGCAAATCCGCGACGGCTATTATCTTTATCGCAGCAAAATCGAGCTCGAACCTAAGAACGCCGAACTGGCGGCATTCTTCCTGCCAAAAGGCCGCGAACATCATGATGAGTTTTTCGGCGACAGCGAAGTCTACGAAAATGCCCTGCGCATCACTGTTCCTGTACGTCAGGCAAGCCAGGATGCCACGGTGCGTGTAACCTATCAGGGGTGCGCCGCCGCCGGATTCTGTTATCCCCCGGAAACCCACGAAGTCCCGCTCAGCGCGGTGACCGATGCGCAGCCAACGGGCTCGCCAGTGGCGGATCCTGCTCCTGGACGGATTACATCTGTCGACGCCACGCCCGCCCCGCAAAGTACGCCGCTCCCCTTCTCGCCATTGTGGGCATTGCTGATCGGTATCGGTATTGCGTTTACCCCTTGCGTATTACCGATGTATCCGCTGATTTCCGGCATCATTCTTGGCCGCCAGCGACCGCACAGCATGAAGCGAATTTTCCTGCTGTCGCTGGTGTATGTACAGGGTATGGCGCTGACCTACACCGTTCTCGGTATGATCGTGGCGGCGGCCGGTTTGCAATTTCAGGCGGCGCTGCAAAGCCCCTGGGTATTGATCGTGCTGTCGGTGATGTTCATCGCGCTGGCGCTGTCGATGTTTGGCTTGTTCAGCTTGCAGCTTCCCTCTTCCGTTCAGACCCGTCTGGCGTTGTGGAGTAATGAACAAAAAGGCGGATCGCTGCCGGGCGTCTTTATCATGGGTGCGCTGGCCGGGCTGATTTGTTCGCCATGCACCACTGCGCCGCTGAGCGCCATTCTGCTTTACATCGCCCAGAGCGGTAACCTGCTGGCCGGTGCCGGCACGCTGTATCTGTATGCGCTGGGGATGGGCATCCCGCTGATTATCGTGACAATGTTCGGCAACAAACTGCTGCCGCGCAGCGGCCCCTGGATGAGCTACGTCAAAGAAGGGTTCGGCTTTGTGATTCTGGCGTTACCGGTATTCCTGCTGGAACGCGTGATTGGCGATGTCTGGGGGCTACGTTTGTGGAGCCTTCTGGGGGTCGCGTTCTTCGGCTGGGCTTTACTGCTGAGCCTGAAAAGTCAGCTTGGCGTGGTCAGAATCTTGCAGCTGATTTTCCTCGCGGCAGCACTGGTGGTGAGCCGTCCGTTACAGGACTGGGCATTCGCGCCCGCTGTAAATACCGCAACACCACAACATGCGCTGAGCTTCCAGAAGATCCACAACGTTGATGAATTGAATGACTCACTCACGGGTGCTCAGGGCAAACGTGTGATGCTCGACTTATATGCTGACTGGTGCGTGGCCTGCAAGGAGTTCGAAAAATACACTTTCTCTGCGCCAGAGGTGCAGAATGAACTGGCCAATACCCTGCTGCTTCAGGCGGATGTCACCAAAAATTCGCCGGAACAAAAGGCGTTGTTAAAGCGCCTTGAAGTTCTGGGATTGCCGACAATTATCTTCTTCGGCCCTGACGGCCAGGAGTTACCCCGGTCGCGGGTGACAGGATTTATGGATGCTGCGGCATTTACTGCGCATTTGCAGAAAGCCCGTCATTAAACGACACTGGTTTTTGAATAACGCGAATTGTTTTAATAACGCGAACTGTGAGGAGGCAAACGTGCTACGTGAACAAGTTCTTGATCAAACCTTAAATATCCTGGAACAACGTGGCCTTGCAACCATGTCACTGGAATATGTCGCCGAACGCGTGGATGTTCCGCTTAATGAGTTGCGCCGCTTCTGGCCGGATGCAGAAGCGCTGCTGTACGACAGCCTGCGTTACCACGGCGAACAAATTGATGTCTGGCGTCGTCAGCTGATGCTGGATGACTCCCTGAGCGCACCGCAGAAATTGCTGGCACGTTACAAGGTGCTCGATGAACAGGTCCGTCAGCAACGCTATCCGGGATGCCTGTTTATCGCGGCGTGCACATTTTTCCCGGACAGCGATATGCCAATCCATCAGTTAGCCCAGCAGCAGAAACTGGCGTCTTATGAGTACACGCTGGCACTCCTGCAGGAGATGGGTTCCGATGACGCCGAGATGGTGGCCCAGCAAATGGAGTTGATCCTGGAAGGTTGCCTGAGCAGGCTGCTGGTCAAGCGCCAGCTAAACGACGTAGAAGTTGCGCGCCGGCTGGCAGAAGACGTTTTAAATGTTGCACGCTGTCGTGAACACGGCGCGCTTTCCTGACTTTCTGAGCATTCAGACAGGGAATTTCCTCGTTTTTGAATGAAAAGCCAGCAAACAAACGTGTTTTATGTGTTTTAGGTGACAAAGCCGTTGACGGCTTAGGCCCAATACGGTTTAATGCGCCCCGTTGCCCGGATAGCTCAGTCGGTAGAGCAAGGGATTGAAAATCCCTGTGTCCTTGGTTCGATTCCGAGTCCGGGCACCATATTTAAAGAAACCAGCTTAACGGCTGGTTTTTTGCTTTCTGACATTTATAGAAATTTTGCCCCTTGCCCCCTACTGTTCCCCTCTCAACTACCGCATTAATCGCTCAGACTTATCCCATAAAGCATATTAAACCTGCATTTGAACTGATACATTGCAGTTTGCAACATTGCGCAAATTTATAGGATGTAAAATGCCCTCGCCGATAACCCTGGATGCCTGCCGGCGTTTCTCCAGAGGAACATCGTTTCTGGATCAAAAAGCGTCTGTGCTGAAAGCGTGCCCAATGCTGGGAGACGTTAACCATGGCTGCAACAACAGAAGCCGTAGCCCCGCATCAGTTCGATGAAATTAATGCGCCAGTACCCGTCCTGAATCCTGATAATTCACTCACTACTAAAATTCCGTATATGATTTATATCGTTTTTCATCACAAAAACTTGCTAGACAATACATCAAAAAGTGAAGATTTCGGTAAGGTCACGTGTAAACTATTCTCACAAACTCTATTTTATAAATTGAACGGTTTATACTGACTGGCCGTATTTTAGGTATATAAAGGTAAAATGACACCAACGCAATTGAACGTAATTGCCTGATGCAGTGAAAACTCAGGATATTCGAGACAGGGAGATAGGGATGCAAATGATTTATCTGATTGAAAATCAAATAGTCTTTAATCCGGAGGATAACTCACTTTCATTACCGAGCGACACTGAAAGTAAGATCACGGTATCTAATCCTGCGCGGAGAATATTATCACTGCTCATTGAGCAGCATGGCATCGTTGTGGAACGTGAAACATTCTTTAAAAAAGTATGGGACGATTATGGGTTGACAGCCAGTAATAATAACCTCAATCATTGCATCAGCAAATTACGCAAAGTGGTTTCAACACTGGGTTATACCGGCGAATTCATCATCACTGTGCCTAAAGTCGGTTTTATCATTAAGAAAGAGACGGATATTACGGCACAGTTCGAGCTGAACGTCGCTCAGGAAAGAACAGAACCGGCTGCGGAAGAAATGAGCGCGTTACCGGAAATCACACCGTCTGATCTTCCACATAACGAACCACAGGCAACGCCCGCCCCTCTGCATGAACCTGTAGAGCAGAGCGAGACATTAACTGACACCGAAAAAATTAACTATAAGTATCCTTTTATTTTTACTACATTTTTACTGTTCTCATTTGCTGTGTGGGGGCTTTATACGCTGCACGGCGTGATGACCGATCCTAAAGCCAGACTGCAGGTCAGTAAGATCGGCGACTGCGACTTGTATTCTACTGCGCCAGTGTCAATGTCTAGAAAACAGGACTTCATACAGCTGGCACAGAATTTCATCCTGAAAAATAAAATGACGTGCACACCGGGGAATATATTTGTATTTCAAAGCGAGCAATTCACCACGCCAATTAACACCGGTTCTGTCCGTGATTTTATGGCGCAATGCAGCACGAATGACACTCACAAAATCAACATTTGCATCAGTTATTATGCGAATGACAGGACAACGCATGATAAGTTTTAGAACATGGCCATCACCCGGCCAGAAAAGTACCTCATTGATACTATTAATGGCTGTGACGTTGCTGGCGGCAAATTTATACGGAACATCAGTAAAAAACAATAAAATCGCTTTCCCCGTCAATACGTCATGCAGAGGAAATATGATTGTGGAACCGACTTACGATAATGAGAGAGCCAGGCTGACGAGCTCGCTGTATTTCAGCTTCCTTGATAACAATAAGATACTGATCTCTCTTAGCGGAACAGGTTATTTATATGACAAAACAGGTAAGGTCATCGAACGAAAAACCCTGCTGAGAAATATCTATTTTGATTATGTGCATGAGAGCAAATCTACCGATACCTACTCCCTCACCAGCACGCAAATAAATATCGACAGCGTAGATAATATGGACTGGAAAATGTCATCCCTTTTATTGATGAACAGTTTTTTTCTGAACGGCCATACGGACACACTGGTCCTCAAAAAATACGATGAAAACACCATGTTAATTGAGAGTAATCAGTCCCCGATTATGATGTGTGTATTCAAAAGTGAGCTCTGAAATCGCATCCTTGCGTAGTGATCATTTGTAATACAGATAGAGATCAAAACCGCAGGCCTGCGCATAGCGAGCCAGCGTATTAAAACTGGCTTGAGCCGGGCGCTTCTCAAGACGAGTGATCGCCGGAGGCGTCACTCCAAGGCGTCTGGCCAGCTCGGTTTTACTCAGTCCGGCATCCTCCCGGATAGTCTGCAGCATGGCATGAATTTGCGTTTCGGCGATGAGCTCGGGCGCCTGCGCGGAGTAAATCGGTTCTTCCAGCGCCTGAGCGCGTAATTTAGCCGTTCTTAGCATGTCGTTCTCCCTGTTCTGAAATGAGGTCAGTAGTAATTGATCTTGACGATCACTGACGCATCAAACTGCCCAAGTGAAAGTGTTTTCCCCGGTATTGCGCTGAGTTTGGCCGTGAAATTCTTGGTGACTTCATTGACGTTATTCAGCTCAGCAAAGTTGTCATAGCGATTAAAGGTAATCGCCTGATCTTTATCGTTGTAAAGCATCAGTTTCGCGCCGTTCGACAGATCGATGGCCGTGTTATCGAGTAACGGGCTGGCCGTCGAGAATTCGGCCTGCAACGAGAAGTTGTCCAGACATCCCTGTTTAACCGCCTTGATAGCGAAAGGCAGGGAAATGCCCGAAGAACGTGAAAGTGTGGTGCTTTGAATTGCGCCAAAATCGACAATCTGCGATTCCGGATACACTTTTAAATCCGAGCCGCAGGCCAGAAAGCGGATCCCCTGTAATCCCGACAGGTTGTATTTGAGGTTTTTCGCGCCCGGTGATTTGTTTATCCCTCTGCTGCCGTCGAGCTGGAATACTGTGAACTGATCCGCGCCCTGATAGTGACCGCTGGAAGGGGCGTTGCCGCTGACCTTGATATACAGACGGAAGGTCACATTGACCGTCACATTCTGACCTCTTCGGATAGGTGTACTGTTAGTGCTAAGACGTTGTTCGTTCTGCTCAAGATCCTGCCCGTTGTAGCTGACACCCAGCAGCAATCCCTCACCAATCGACTGGGACTTCGGGTTGAAGTAGAAATGCACAACGTCCACGATCGAGCCGAGCACGTTATCGCAGTATGCTGTGACGTTGATATCGTTCGATTCCCAGATTTTGGTACCGACGGGCACATTTGCCGGGATTGCCAGCTGCCCCACCGGAATGGCGGGTTTATCCACGATGCCTGTGCCTTTCTCCACGCAGTCCAGCGCCAGCGCGCTCCGGGAAAACAGGAATAGCAGGATATACATCACCGTCCGCCACCACGTTGCTTTAAAAACTTCAGGCATAACCATTTCCTACCCTTCAGATAAACCGGTTTATATACAGAGCGTCCGCGCGGGGATTATTTAAGGGCGTCCTTGCTGATGCGCTCACATTGCACGGCGGAACATGTGTACTGATTGATCTGTAAGCCGCCGTAGTCGTCCATGTAACCCAGGCTGTAGGCCGTGCTGACATATTGGCTGCCGGTAAGCGATTGTGTGTCAAAGGGTGCGAGCATTACGCTGTCGAAGCCCGGCACGTTACCTTTATTGTCTTTCCCCAGATAACCCACCGTGATGTAAAACGGCGTCGGATTGGTCAGTTTTAGCCCGTCACTCAGGCGGCTTACCTGAAGTTGCTCCTGCCAGTTCCCCTTTATCAACTTGCGTAGTTCTGCGGGTCGGAAGAACAGCTTCACACGGCTTTGAATCGCCACCTGCATGACGTTCGCCATGTCGCTCTTTGGTGGCACTTCACGCACATTGAAATAAAACAGAGACTCACGGTCCTTGGGCAACGTGGCAGTTTCCGGCAGCTGGAGGATGCGGATCTGGCTTTTCTGGCCGGCATCAATACGCTGCATCGGTGGCAACGCGACGAGCGGAGAAGTGATTTTTTCGCCCTGCGCATTCTCCAGCCAAACCTGCGCCAGATACGGTAAATCCTTGCTCTGGTTTTCCAGCATCACGCTGACCGATTTATCACTGGCGTTATAAATGATGCGTGTCCGGTCAAGGTTCACGGCGGCGAGCACCGGTTGGATCATTCCGGCAATCATGAGTAATGCGCCACTGAGTCTAAGTATCGGGTTGTTCATCCGGTCATTCCTTTCCTGATTGGGTCTGATTTCATGCTGTTGTCTGCACGCTTATGTGCAAGGTAATAACATCTGTCCACTTTGGCTGGCGGGCGTCGATGGCACCTGAATACGACACTGGTTTTCGTCTCCCCACCTTACGGTCAGTGATTTCTCGCCAGACACGCCGGCCAGATAGGCCAGCCCGCCGTCACCGATAAGCCCCGCCTCAAAGCCAGAACTGTTGTCGGTAACAGAGGCTCCCAGCGGTGGATAACTGCCATCGGCCATACGGATCACCGCCATCAAACGCTCGCCTTTAATCGCACGTATTTTGCGAAAACCTATCGCCCCTTCGGTGAGCGTTTTACTGACCACCGAGCTGTAGACTTCCACGTCATCCGGCAAATGGTTGACGTCTACGCGGATATCCGATGTCTGATAGCTCGAGACGCCATTTACCACCGCAATCCCGTAATCGTTAGTGACGGATGCGCCGTCGCTTATCGGAATACCTTTCACACCGGTGGAAACCATCATTCGCGGTTCACTGCCTGCGCTGCTTTGATGTAATGCCGCGCCAGCGGCCGTCGCCGTCAGCGAGCCATACCAGTTGGCATTTATCGAGCGGTAGTCGTTGTTCTTCACGCTGCCATTCGCGCCAAATTGTCCGTACGGCGACATGTGCTGATAGTTTGCGCGGAAAACGCCGTCGCCTTTTTGCAGGTCAGGGCTGCTGCCACCGGCGCCAACGCGCCAGCTGTTATTGGGATCCTGACTGTTGTAGTACGAAGCAGTTTGCGAGAAGCCCCCCTGCGAATCCTTCTGTGCGTCGTAACTGATTTGTTGCCCTGACGACAGCGGCAGGCTGAATGATAGGAACATCTGATTTTCATCCGTATCCCGGTACTTCAACTTGCTGGCGGAAAAGGTGCCGGAGATGCCGGTAAACTTCCCGATGTCGAAAATCTTACTCACCGACACGCTGTAGTTATTGCTCGGGTCCTCATTCCAGTAGACCTTGTGCGTGGCCGACAGATAGAGAGTGATCGCCGGCCATGGCAGATACTGATTAGCCGTCACGGTGTACGTTTGTTTATCGTCGCGCGAATAACCGTCGCCGTTGACCTTGTCGAGATACTGACTGAACGACATGAAGGTTTTTTCCGTGAAACGATAACCGGCAAACGTGATCTGGCTGCCCGTGGATTCAAAACGCTTGGAATAGTTGGCGCGGTAACTGAAACCCGTTTGCTTGCCCGCTACCGGCACCGTGGCCGATGAACGCGTTACGTCAAAAGAGACCGCACCCAGTTTTTGCAGATTTTGACCCACGCCCAACGCCTGCGCCTGATAGTTACCGGTAGTGGAAATCAGCCCGCCGTAGAGCGAGAAGTCATTCATCGCCCCCCAGGACATTTCCCCGCTGTAAAAACCCGGCTGCAAAACATGGTTGTTGCTGCCGGTCGTCGGTTTGCCTATCGCAGTTTTGAAACGCACCTGTCCCTTGCGGGTCAGGAAGGGAATCGTGGCGGTCGTGACCTGATACGTCGTCACGCTGCCATTTTCTTCTTCGATCTTAACGTCCAGCGCGCCCTGCACGGCTTCGGTAAGGTCCTGAACCACAAACGGTCCCGGCGAGACGTTGGTCTGATAAATCACCCGGCCGTTTTGACTGATACTCACTTTGGCGTTTGTTTTCGCAATCCCGGTGACCTGCGGCGCATAACCGCGCAGTGACGGTGGCAACATCCGCTGATCACTGTTGACGGACACACCGATAAAACGAAATGAATCAAAGATATCGGAGTTGAAATAGGTCTGGCCGCCGGTCAGACGCGCGCCGATAGAGGGCAATGCACGAAACAGATAGGTTTGCGTCCAGGTAAATTTATCGCTTGAAGGGCTGCCTGACGTCCGTGCGGCCGAATACTGATAATCTGCACGTGCCCGCCATGGCCCGAGATTGAACCCGGTCGTTCCGTAGCTGCTGAGGCTGGTCGAGCTGGCGCCTTGCTGAGGCATATACTTGCTACCCAGCAGGTTGTAATCAAGCAACGCACCATTCACGCCCTCATCCCACTGGGAAGGTGGCACCCAGTTCTCATCATGAAAGGTTAACCACGCCTGTGGGATGCTGATGTTCAGCGTTTGTTTTTCCTGATCGTAACGCGCAGTCACTTCTTTCTCCTGGTCCAGAGAAGTACATCGTTCCTGATGCCAGAGCGTGAGTTTTGCGCGCGCCTCTTTGGTCAGATCAAATTTATCGACCAGAGAAGGCGGCAGGCACAGGCGACTGTTCTTACTGTCGTCTGTCGGGATGTATTTAATGAGGCTTTGATCGCCCAGCGTACGGCCATTCAATACCACATCTAAAAGGTATTCGCCGGGTGCGATATAATTAGCGGTCTGGAAACGTGAGAGATCGACATTATTGCGATCGGCAGAATCAATAAAGTTTACGTTGAACTCGACAGCGAAGCTTTCGACGGAAATAAAGCATCCTGAAAAGAAGAAAATACACCACGTGGTAATTTTCTTTACTGCTGACGTTCCGCCCAAGACAAACAACATAATTACGCCACTTTTTTATTTTTATAGATCCAGCACGGAACCCCGATGCACCCGAAAAATAAAGGGGAGAGAACTCCCCTTAATAAAAAAGCCGATTACTTATAGTTCAGCGCGTAAGTAGCCTGAGAAACAATAGTACCGGTTGAGACTGGCTGGGTATTGGATTCAACACGCGCCGCAAACACCAGCTCGTTGTTACCGGTGACCAGGTTGATGTCTTTAGAGGTATCGCCCACTTTCAGCAAGTCGCCGTTGGCATCGATCAAGCGAATGCCTGCACCTTTCGCGCTGCCGGTGTTAGCCAGCAATTCTGTTGCACTGCTGTCAGGCGTACCAGCAAATGAAACCGCAACTTTAGACATCGCCGGATATTCAACGGTGCCCGCAGTTTGCGCGGTCAGGTTACAATCTTGCAGATGAATGGTGTAGTTAACATTCTGAGAATACTTATTGCCGGTTTCCAGTACTTTATTCGCGACCTGACCCATATCGACGTTAATGTCTTCATCGCCTGCAGCAATGGAACAAGGTGCGTTAATAACGGTACCGGTGAAGTGAATACGGCCAGAACCCTGGTCAGTACCTGTAGGAGGAGTCCCGGTTGCTTCTTCGGCAAAGGCGGAAGCAGAAAGAATGGCAGATAAAGCAATAATCAGTGTCTTGTTCTTAGCGTTAAACATAATTTGTCCTTGAGATTTTAACGGTATTTATTAAGCCATGGGCTATTAAGCGATATTTTTCGCTGTACCGAAGAGAGCACCCCTCTCTTGCCAGATCAATATACTGATATTTACGTTTTGACGTTATAATAATTTGCACAATGCAAATATTAAGAACTTTACCCCACCATTAATATTTAAATCTCATCTTTATGAAGGAAAATTAACTTATAGGTAAAAATTATTAACATTAAATGTTCCACCCTGAATGAAAATCACTCCTATTTATGCACGGAATTAAGCTTTATTTAACCAAATAGTTACGTTTGCATTAAACTATTTTTACTTTTAAGCGTTTGATGACACATTTCCACTGCCAGAGATCAGAAAAATCCTTCCACAGCTCAAAAACATGTTGCCGCCGAAACATTGGATATTCGGTCCAGGATCATTTTCGTAATAAAACTTATTTCATTACCTGTTCAGTAAATTGAGAGAAAACATGTTTATTATTTTGGTGCGTTAATTCGCACGAAATTATCCGTCCCTTTCCCGAACTTATGTGGCACGCCCCGCAGCGATGTTGTAGATATCCTGCTGCTTTATCCCTGCTTGCGTGATCTGACACCCAAAAAGCAAACAAAGCCCTGATGCAAACTACACTTAACCTTTGATTGACATATGATTAACAAATCAAAGGAGAAAAATCATGAGCCATGTTTATAAGCATCCTATTCCTGCCTCTGTGGCAGAACGTACCCTGATCACACCTGAGAAATATCAACAGTACTATCAACAGTCTGTAGAGGACCCGGATACATTTTGGGGGGAGCAGGCGAAAGTTCTCGACTGGATCAAACCTTTCACAAAAGTGAAGAACACCTCTTTTGCTCCCGGTAATATCGATATTCGCTGGTTTGAGGACGGCACGCTTAATCTCGCAGCCAACTGCCTGGATCGTCATCTGGCAGAAAAAGGCGACCAGACGGCATTAATATGGGAAGGCGATGACCCGAACGCTGAAAATCAGCATGTCACCTATAAACAACTTCACCATGACGTGTGTCAGTTCGCCAATGTGCTGAAAGGTCTGGGCGTGAAGAAAGGCGATGTGGTGGCCATTTATATGCCGATGGTGCCGGAAGCAGCCGTGGCGATGCTGGCGTGTGCCCGAATCGGCGCAGTGCATTCGGTAATTTTTGCCGGATTCTCTCCGGAAGCTGTCGCTGGACGTATTGTCGATTCCAGCGCCAAAGTTGTGATCACGGCGGATGAAGGCTTGCGCGCAGGCAGAACTATTCCGTTGAAACAGAACGTCGATGACGCTCTGAAAAATCCCTCAGTGACCAGCGTCACTCACTCCATCATTTTCAAACGCACCGGCAAACAGGGCGAATGGAAAGAAGGGCGAGATATCTGGTGGCATGATGCTGTTGAAGGCGTATCAGCGGATTGCCCTGCAGAAGAAATGAATGCTGAAGACCCGCTGTTCATCCTCTATACCTCAGGCTCAACCGGAAAACCGAAAGGTGTATTGCACACCACTGGCGGTTATCTGGTGTATGCCGCCCTGACCTTCAAATATACCTTTGACTATCACGATGGTGACATCTACTGGTGTACCGCTGACGTCGGCTGGGTTACCGGCCATAGCTATTTGCTCTATGGCCCGCTGGCTTGTGGTGCCATTAGCCTGATGTTCGAAGGCGTACCGAATTATCCGACGCCGGCACGCATGGCTCAGGTTATTGATAAACACAAAGTGAATATCCTCTACACCGCGCCAACCGCGATTCGTGCGCTGATGGCCGAAGGAGATAAAGCCGTGGAGGGCACTAGCCGGGAATCACTACGGATTATGGGGTCCGTGGGCGAGCCGATTAACCCGGAAGCCTGGGAGTGGTACTACAAAACCATCGGTAACAGTAAATGCCCGATCGTTGATACGTGGTGGCAAACCGAAACTGGCGGTTTCATGATTACGCCGCTGCCAGGCGCGACAGAACTGAAAGCGGGATCAGCTACGCGTCCTTTCTTCGGCGTACAACCTGCGCTGGTGGATAACGAAGGTGTCCCTCAGGAAGGTGCCTGCGAAGGTAATCTGGTCATCACGGATTCATGGCCAGGTCAGGCGCGCACCCTGTTTGGCGATCATGACCGTTTCGAGCAGACCTACTTCTCTACGTTTAAAAACATGTACTTCAGTGGTGATGGTGCTCGTCGTGATGAAGACGGTTACTACTGGATAACCGGTCGCGTCGATGATGTGCTCAATATTTCCGGCCACCGTTTGGGTACCGCAGAAATTGAATCTGCACTGGTCTCACATCCTAAAATTGCAGAGGCCGCCGTCGTAGGCATCCCGCACAGTATCAAAGGTCAGGCGATTTACGCCTACATCACACTCAATCACGGCGAAGAACCGTCCCCGGAACTCTATACCGAAGTCAGAAACTGGGTACGCAAAGAGATAGGTTCCATTGCGACGCCTGACATTCTTCACTGGACCGATTCACTACCTAAAACCCGTTCCGGCAAAATTATGCGGCGCATTCTGCGCAAAATTGCCGCCGGAGACACAAGCAATCTGGGGGATACCTCTACGCTGGCGGATCCCGGTGTAGTCGAAAAATTGTTGGAAGAAAAACAATCAATGAAAGTGCCATCGTAATTTTCACCGCCCTGGCGCGGTGAACTCTATCAATGCCTCAAAGGAGTCACTGAGATGAATGATCTCATTTATCAGAGAGTTGTAAATAATCCGCGCTTCAGGGAATTGGTGCAAAAACGCAGCCGCTTTGCCTGGTTACTTTCAGGTATCACACTGGCGATGTATGTCGCCTTCATCTTGCTGATTGCGTTTGATCCACAATGGCTGGGCACCCCACTTTATGAAGGTGCTACGATCACACGCGGGATCCCGGTGGGTGTCGGGTTGATTGTAATTTCCTTCGTTCTCACCGGTATTTATGTCATCCGCGCCAATGGTGAGTTTGACCGACTCACCGCCGACATCATCCGTGAGGTACAGCCATGAATGCGCGCCGCAGTTCGCTGCTTCTGATGCTTTCAACGGCCCTCCCTTTCAGCGCCTTCGCGGCAGAAGGCATTGCCGGTGAAGTAAAACGTCAGCCGCTGAATATCGAAGCTATCGTGATGTTCGTGCTGTTCGTTGGCGCAACACTTTACATTACTTACTGGGCGTCGAAACGAACCCGCTCCCGTCAGGACTATTACACGGCGGGTGGAAAAATTACCGGACTGCAAAACGGTATGGCGATCGCGGGGGATTTCATGTCTGCCGCATCTTTCCTTGGGATCTCCGCACTGGTTTATACGTCAGGTTATGACGGCCTGATTTACTCCATTGGTTTCCTGATAGGCTGGCCAATCATTTTATTCCTGATCGCCGAGCGTCTTCGTAATCTTGGCAAGTACACCTTTGCTGATGTGGCATCTTACCGGCTTAAGCAGAAACCTATTCGCGTGCTCTCCGCCTGCGGATCGCTGGTTGTCGTCGCACTGTATTTGATCGCCCAGATGGTCGGTGCGGGTAAGCTGATTCAGCTGCTGTTCGGCCTGAATTATCATGTTGCCGTCGTGCTGGTAGGTATCCTGATGGTGATGTACGTGTTGTTCGGCGGCATGCTGGCCACGACCTGGGTACAAATCATCAAAGCTATTCTGCTTTTAGCTGGCGCAACATTTATGGCCGTGATGGTCATGAAATCCGTCAATTTTAACTTCAACACGCTCTTCATTCAGGCAGTGGCATCTCATCCCAAAGGTATCGCGATAATGAGCCCCGGAGGGTTAGTATCAGACCCTATATCGGCACTGTCTTTGGGCCTGGCATTAATGTTCGGTACTGCCGGGCTGCCACATATCCTGATGCGGTTTTTCACCGTCAATGATGCTAAAGAAGCCCGTAAAAGCGTATTCTATGCCACTGGATTCATTGGTTATTTCTACATTCTGACTTTCATTATTGGCTTTGGCGCCATAGTGCTTGTGGGCTCTAATCCGGCCTTCAAAGATGCAAGCGGTATCCTGCTGGGCGGGAACAATATGGCAGCAGTACATCTGGCCGATGCTGTCGGTGGCAGCTTCTTCCTCGGCTTCATCTCTGCCGTCGCGTTCGCGACTATCTTAGCCGTCGTTGCTGGATTAACACTTGCGGGTGCGTCAGCTGTTTCACATGATCTTTATGCCAGCGTAATAAAAGACGGAAAAGCTACAGAACGCGATGAGCTACGTGTATCGAAGATCACGGTCATCATTCTCGGAATTGTGGCTATCGGGTTGGGCATTTTGTTTGAAAAACAAAATATTGCGTTCATGGTCGGTTTGGCATTCTCCATTGCAGCGAGCTGTAACTTCCCGATTATCATTCTGTCGATGTATTGGGCCAAGCTGACGACGCGTGGTGCGATGATTGGCGGCTGGCTCGGGTTGCTTACGGCTGTGATCCTGATGATCCTGGGACCAACCATTTGGGTGCAGATTTTGGGGCATGCAAAACCAATCTATCCATACGAATATCCGGCACTGTTCTCAATGATTGTTGCTTTTGTTGGCACATGGTTCTTCTCGATTACCGATCACTCGCTTGAAGGACAGAAGGAGAGAGAACGCTTTTATCCACAGTTCGTACGTTCGCAGACTGGCATCGGGATTTCGCAAAGCTCTAATCACTGATTTATTAAACTCTAAGATTGCTGAAATGCAAAAGGCCATCCTAATGGATGGCCTTTTTGTTGGTAAATATTTACTCATATCTGGCATAGCAAAAGCCCTGTACGCCAGTACGGGGCTTTCTACTTATTTGATGCCTGCCAGTTGATGAACCACTCCGTGGCTCATCCTTCGGGCCAGTTGCTGGGCAACGTTCAAAAGGCGTTACCTTTGTCCTACTTTCTTTTCGCGTAGCAAGCGACCTGATAGCAAAAAAGACAAAAGCCCCGTACTTTCGTACGGGGCTTTTGTCTTTTTTTGATGCCTGGCAGTTCCCTACTCTCGCATGGGGAGACCCCACACTACCATCGGCGCTACGGCGTTTCACTTCTGAGTTCGGCATGGGGTCAGGTGGGACCACCGCGCTAGTGCCGCCAGGCAAAT